>JADMIO010826382.1_pt1 | contig 47973 bp, 46 predicted proteins | sample 8958161 | NCBI WGS metagenome assembly JADMIO01 (sample SAMN16585339, study PRJNA669376) | soil metagenome | isolation source: Crop rotation soil | place: USA: Cullars Rotation, Alabama | collected 2011
GCGACAACTTGTCCACGTGGAATTCTAAGCTTAGGATCCCAATGTGCTGGAAAGACCGCCAAGCAGATCGGCTTAACCATTCCACCCAATGTATTGGCGAGAGCGGATCGAGTCATTCGATGACCGAACAATCTAAAGTCGAAAATCTAAATTCTAAAATCGCTATGATTTCGCCGAACGTGCTGGCGCGCGCGGATAAAGTCATCCGATGAAAGTTGTCAGTGGTAATCCGTTGTCGGCGAAAGCACAGGAGCCAAACGAATGAACGGAACCATTCCTGTCTGGCTACTGGCCATTGTCTTGCTGACCACCGGCTCTCCTGCCTACGCCCAGCAGCCTACGAGAATTCCCCGGATCGGCTTTTTGTGTACTACTCCCCTGGCGGCTTATGCCACCCGCATCGAGGCCTTCCGGCAGGGTCTGCACGACTTCGGGTTTATCGAGGGAAAAAACATTCTCATCGAATATCGATCTGCAGAAGGAAAATCCGATCAGCTACCGAGACTCGCAGCCGAGTTGGCTCAACTCAAAGTAGACGTCATCGTCACCAGTGGTCCGACCTCTACTCCTGCGGCCAAGGAAGCAACGAGCACGATTCCCATAGTCATGGGCTTTGATAGCGATCCTGTTGCCAACGGGTTCGTCACGAGCCTGGCTCGACCGGGCAGAAACATTACAGGATTGTCGACTCTCTATCCCGAGATAAGCGGGAAACAGCTCGAGCTTCTGAAGGAGATTGTTCCTAGGCTCTCCCGGGTAGCCGTGTTTTGGGCTGCGGTCACTTCGGGTGATGCGCAAGCGAAAAAAGAGGCGGAACTCGCCGCGGCAGCGTTGCGGATACGGCTTCAATTCCTAGAGATCAGAAATCCTGGAGATATTGAGATCGGGTTTCGCGCTGCGAGCAAGGAGCATGCTGACGGAGTCCTCGCGCTCCCGGTTCCCGCCTTTATTTCCCAACGAAGATTGCCTGCCGAGTTCGCGGCAAAGAACCGGCTCCCTGCGATTTACTACGCGCCAGAATTTGTCGAAGACGGCGGCCTCATGAGCTATGGCGTAAGCATTCCTGACCTGTTCCGTCGCGCTGCTGCCTACATCGACAAGATCCTCAAAGGCGCCAAGCCCGCCGATCTGCCGGTCGAGCAACCGACAAAGTTCGAATTGGTGATCAATCTCAAAGCCGCCAAACAGATCGGATTAAGTATTCCTCCGAATGTTCTTGCGCGCGCGGACAAGATCATTCGATAGTGAGGACTCAATCCATGAGACGTCGTGATTTGATGAGGCTCTTCAGCCTCATCGCGCTGCTGGTCTGGCCCGTTTACGCGCTCGCTCAACCGTCGGTCGGCGCCCGACGCGTCGGCGTCCTACTGTATCTTAAGGAGGACGACCCAGAATCGAAAATTTATCTTGATGCCTTTGTTCAAAGCTTACAGAAGCTCGGCTGGACTGTCGGGCGCAATCTCAGAATTGACTATCGTTGGAGCGGGGGCGATATCGAACGCGCGCGCAAGTACGCGTCCGAGATTGTTGAACTCTCACCCGATGTCGTACTGGCCGCCGGTGGCGCGATGGGAGTTGGGCCGCTCCTGCGCACAACACACACCATTCCGGTCGTATTCGTTCAGGTTGCTGACGCCGTCGGCACCGGATTTGTCAAAAGTCTCGCTAAACCGGGCGGCAATGCGACCGGTTTTACGAATTTCGAATTCGATATCAGCACGAAATGGCTGGAGCTGCTCAAACAATTCGCACCGCGCATGACCCGGACCGCCGTGCTGCGCGATCCCAACAACCCCGCCGGAACGGCGCAGTTCGGCGCCATCCAAGCGGTGGCTCCGTCGCTCGGCGTGACGGCGAGTCCCATTGGTCTCAACGACGCCCGCGAAATTGAAGATGGCTTAAACGAATTCGGCCGGGAGCCCAACGGCGGTGTGATTGTGATGCCGAACGGGCCGGCTATTCTTCATCGCCAGGTGATCATTCGAACCGCGGCGCGAATGAAACTGCCGGCGATCTATCCTTTTCGATATTTCGTCACCGACGGTGGATTGATTTCCTACGGACCCGATGTCGTCGATCAGTACCGCAGTGCCGCCGGCTACGTGGATCGCGTCCTGAAGGGCCAGAAACCCGCCGATCTGCCGGTGCAGCGATCTACCAAAGTTGAACTAGTGATCAATCTGAAAACCGCCAAAGCGCTCGGTCTCACCGTGCCGCCGAACTTGCTCGGCTCGGCTGATGCGGTGATCAAATAATCTCGATTGAGCCGGCGACGGTAGTCGACTGTTGTGTTCGATTTTGAGATCGCAAAGCAACTCGATTTTACGATTTCACCGGAACGTACAAGCTAAGCGGATCGGCTGAGCAGATGAAAGTAGTCAGCAGCCCGGCTTCTATGGTCAGTCTTACTTTGGCCGTCTTCTTTGCGCTTTGCTCTTTTGGAAACGCGCAGCAGTCGAAAAAAATCCCACGAGTAGGTCTTGTGACCGCAACTGGGGATCCCAAATATCCCGGGTTTAACGTCGCGGCGTTCCGCCAAGGACTGCGTGATCTCGGCTACATCGAGGGCAAGAACATCCTCCTTGAGCTTCGTTATCTCGAGGGAAGATCGGAGCGCATCCCCGGCTTCATAGCCGAGCTTGTGCGCCTCAAAGTTGATGTGCTTGTTCTCCTGCCTCAGCCAGCGATCCGCGCAGCCAAGCAGGCAACCAAGACGATCCCTATTGTCATGGTGACAACTCAGAATCCCGTCGCGGCCGGGTTTATCGAAAGCTTGGCACGCCCCGGTGGAAACATCACCGGGGTCACCCTGCTTCAGCGAGAACTGAGCGGAAAGCGGCTGGAATTACTTAAAGATGTGCTTCCAGGAATATTGCATGTCGGGGCACTTGTTAATGCGACCCAGTCGGAAAGCGATTTTAAATGGTATGCGGCGCCCGCGCGGGCACTGAAGTTAGACCTTCAATTAATAAGGGTGCGAGACTCTAACGCTGATTTTGAGTCGGCATTTCAAGCTGCGGTCAAGGGACACGCGGACGCGATCATTACAATTTCGGGCGGGTTGTTCAATCTTAACGCAAAACGGATTGCCGACCTTGCAATAAAAAACCATTTACCTTCGATGTACGAGAAAAGTGAGTATGTAACCGCGGGTGGTCTCATCTCCTATGCAGCCAACGAAGCTGCGAGTAACCGCCGCGCTGCGACATATGTGGATAAAATTCTCAAAGGCGCCAAGCCCGCGGAGCTGCCTGTAGAACAGCCCACTGATTTCGATCTGGTGATTAATTTAAACACAGCCAAGCAGATTGGCGTCACGATTCCACCCAATGTGCTGGCGCGCGCGGATCGGGTGATTCGGTGAAACAATTTTTGATTTTCGATTTTCGATTGGACTCTGTGCAGAAGGGAATCTTTTGCGTCGCGGTTAGCACATTTCTCTTTGCGCTTTGTGCGCCCACCGCCGCGCAGCAGCCGGGCAAAATGACGCGTGTGGGGTTTCTCGGCACTGGCCCTGCCGCCACGACCGATGGCCCGTTGCAGGCATTGCGGCAAGGCCTTGACGAACTGGGCTATCTCGAAGGCCGGGACATCGTCATCGAAACGCGCTGGGCGGACGGGCGGATGGACCAACTCCCCGCCTTGGCTGCCGAACTGGTGGGTCTCAGGGAAGACATCCTCGTCGGAGTCGGTGCAGTGGTGGCTCGGGCGGCCATGAGTGCGACGACGACCATTCCCATCGTGATTGCGGTGGTGATCGACCCCGCCAACTTAGTCGCCGAGCGGCCCGGTGGCAACCTGACAGGGCTCACCACCTTTGACCCGCAGGAGGCCAGGAAGAAGCTCGCACTCCTGCAGGAGGTGGTGCCTGGACTGGCGCGCGTGGCGATCCTCGGGGATCAAGCGGTGCGGGACACCAAGGGGCATGCAGAGCAGGCACGTGCATTGGGTCTGCAGCCGCAGAGTCTCACGATTGGTGGGGCTAGCCCCGATCTGGAGGGAGTCTTCCAGGCCATAAGGAGAGAGCACGCCGACGCGCTCCTTGTTGTGGAACTGCCCGCGACGGTAATGCATCGCAAACGCATTGCCGAGCTGGCGGCGCGGCAGCAGTTGCCCACTTTGTTTTCGGGCGGCTCGTCGGACGCAGGGGGGCTGCTCGGCTATGGCACCAGGGTCACCGAGGCGGCGCGGCGCATGGCGGGTTACGTGGACCGGATTGTCAAAGGGGCGCACCCCGCCGATCTGCCTTTCGGAGTCGTAGAGCGCCCCGAGCTCATCGTCAACCTCAAGACGGCGCAGCAGATTGGCGTCAAGATCCCGCCGAGTGTGCTGGCGAGAGCGGATAAAGTGATTAAGTGACTTTAGGAATTATGTAGGTGTGAAAGTGTCTTCTTTTAATGAGGAGATCACTCTAATGAAGTCCACCGCAATTCGCGTCTTTTCTCATCTAACCGGTATTCTTGGCATCTTGCTGTTGGCTACTAGCGTGTTTGGCCAGATCTATCACGTTCAGGAGATGAACACCGAGCAGCTCAAAGTACTCGATCGTGAAAAGACGGTCACTCTGCTCCCTCTAGGCATCCTCGAAGAGCATGGCCCCTATCTACCGTCAGGTACGGACGCGTATACGGCTGAGCGTCGTACCCAAGATCTAGCCAATGCGATCGTGGAAAAGCCGGGATGGAAAGTGCTGATCTTCCCTCTGATTCCCCTGGGCAGCGTTGGCGCCAATATCGTTGGCCAGAAGTATGTTTTTCCCGGTTCCTACACCGTGCGCCCTTCGACCTTGCGAACTATCTTTATGGACCTCGGCACCGACTTAGGCGAACAGGGCTTTCGCTGGATCTTTATGGTCCACGCGCATGGCGGTTTGGATCACAACCGGTTTCTCAATCAGGCCGGCGACTACTTTCACGATACTTACGGTGGACACATGATTAACCTGAGGGCGCTTCTCCGACCCGAGCTTCGATCAAACGCACGCAGTGAAGAAGAACAACGTAATGATCATGCCGGTGCAGATGAGACGAGCACGATGCTTTATCTGCGTCCGGATCTGGTCAGTCCCTCCTACAGGAATGCGGAACCGCTTCCGGCTCGTGATCAGAAACACCGCATCGAGATCGCAAAGGCAAGCAACTGGCCTGGCTATTGGGGTTCACCAGGGTTTGCGAGCGCAGCCGCTGGGGCCGCGCAGTGGAAGGCCAATTCCTCCAGATGGGTCGATCTTGCGCTCAAGATTTTGGACGGCTTTGATTACCGGCAGATGAAGCGGCTTGGTGACGAAACTCGTTTCGGCGAGCCCATTGTCGGGCAAGGCTTTCAGCAGCACAATCGGGAAATCGAAATCAATCAGCAGGAGTGGCTCAAGAAAACCGGATTGGAATAATCCAAAACAGGAAACCTATGAAAAGGAGTATTCATTAGATGTCCGCCAAGCAGCCAATCCATCAAGTAAATCGGCCTCACGTTTCCGCCGAACTTGTTGGCGAGGGCAGACAGGGTAATCAAGTAACCACGCGACGCCGCAGGGATTGAGGCGGCACCGTAGCTCTTCCTTTTTATCTCATGCCGTTAGAGGAGGGGCGCTTAATTAGCACAATCGTGCGCTGTGTCGCACTTAGCTTTTGCTCCTGATGCTGTGCGCACGGCTGGAGGCGCAGCAGATTGGCCTCACGACTCCGCCAGAGGAGCTCAAGCGGGCAGACCGAGTGATTCGGTGAAACAGGTACGAGCGCGCAGAGTATCCGCTGCCAGGACGAAAGAAGATTTATGAAAAATACAATCGTCGCTTGTTTCATCTTGCTCACGCTTATCATTGCTCCGACGTCTTCGGCGTATGCACAGAATCGAGTGATACCCCGGATTGGAGTTTTATACCTCGGCCCGGCTCATTCCAACGCCAACTTCGAGGTATTCGTTCAGGGCCTCAGAGAACTCGGCTACGTTGATGGGAAAAACATTCTAATCGAGTATCGCTATGCTGAGGGGAAGGAGGAGCGTCTTCCCGAGCTTGCAACGGAACTGATTCGGCTTAAAGTCGACGCGATCTTTACCGCGGGAACACCGGCTCTCTTCGCCCTCAAGCAAGCGACTAAAACAATTCCGATCGTTTTCTTTAGCACTAGTGATCCGATTGGAACCGGCGTGGTCGCGAGTCTCGCCCGTCCGGGTGGTAACATCACGGGCATATCGGGCTTAGCTTCCGACTTATGGCCCAAGCGACTAGAGATCCTTAAGGAAATCTTTCCCAAGCTTTCACGGGTGGCCATGCTTTGGAACAAAGGCAACGCCGGGATGGCATTGGAAGCAAAAGCGACGGAAGACGTTGCGGGGCCGCTGGGCTTAGCTGTGCAAGATCGAGGAGTAAAAGATCCGAATGAGCTCGAAGTGGTTTTTGCAGTGATGACTAAAGATCGACCGGATGGATTCCTCGCCCTGATGGATCCAGTCCTCATATCTTACCGCAAGCGTATTCTCGATTTTTTAGTAAAAAATCGCATGCCCGCGATATTCCAAAGTAGCGACTGGGTGGAAGCCGGCGGTCTCATATCCTACGGGCCAGACTATCCTGACATGTTCCGGCGGGCTGCTATCCAAATGGACAAGATCCTCAAAGGCACTAAGCCCGCCGACATCCCGGTCGAACAGCCGACCAAGTTCGAACTAGTGATCAATTTAAAAACCGCAAAGGAAATCGGTGTGACGATCCCGCCACAGGTGCTGGCGCGGGCGGATCGGGTGATTCGGTGAGACAATCTTGGATTTTGGATTGAAGCTAAGACACCCGATGAGCGGATTTTCATCGCAAGTCTTTCCGGCAAATCGAAAATCGGCAATCCAAATCCAAAATCGCAAAGATTCCGCCGAAAAGCACTGGCCGAAAATTGACTGATCACGCCGCCATGCCGCGCAAAACGAATCAAACAAAACTTCTAGCCACTGCCATGGCGTTCGTGTGCTTGACCTTCGCCACTGCGCTCCAGGCACAGCAACAGCCGAAGATTTCCAGGATCGGCGCGCTTTTATACAGCGATTCTGAAACCGACCCGAACTTTAAAGAGTTCCGTCGTGGGCTTCGCGAACTTGGATATGTCGAAGGAACAAATCTGACGATCGATGCTCGCTCCGCGAATAGAAAACCCGAGCGCTTGCCCGAGTTGGCCGCCGATCTGGTTCGGAGAAATCCTGCCGTTATCTATGCTCTCGGCGCCGAGACTGTCCCGGCGGTCCAAAAGGCGACGACGAAAATTCCCATTGTGATGTGGGTAAGCAATGATCCGGTGCGCACGGGCTTCGTCAAGAGCCTGGCGCATCCAGGCAGCAACATTACGGGAGTGACACTAATACTAGATGAGCTCGCGGGTAAGCGGCTTTCACTTCTCAAAGAAATAATGCCGGACATTTCACGTGTGGCCGTGCTTTGGAATCCGGATCATGCCGATCCCGAATTTCGAGAGATGCAACGGGAAGCAAAGGCGCTCGAGCTGCGATTGCAATCGCTGGAGGTCCGCGAGTTGAACGACTTCGATGCTCAGTTGCAGAGCGCGGTCGGAGGGCGAGCCAACGCTCTCGTGGTTGTCTCGTCGAGACTGCTCCAAAGCATGCGTGGCCACATTCTTCAATTTGCCGCGGGAAAGAAGCTTCCGGTGATCGGCGATTGGGGGGAGTGGTCGCCGGATGGGGCACTCTTCTCTTACGGTCCCGACGTATCGGGGATGATCCGCCGCACAGCGGTATACGTGGACAAGATTCTCAAAGGCGCCAAGCCTTCTGATCTTCCCATAGAGCGACCGACAAAATTCGAGTTGGTGATAAATCTCAGAACCGCCAAGGAGATCGGCCTTACAATCCCACCGAACGTGCTGGCGCGAGCAGACAGGGTGATCCGATGATTCCATTTTAGATTTTAGATTTTGGATTGGGGATTGGAAGAGCCGAGCGTAAGAAGATCGTCGATCTCACTCTGAGTGTCTTACTCTTTACGGTCTGCAACTCGCCAAGCAGATCGATTTCATGACTTCGCTGAATACGGATCAACTGCACAAGTTATAACGCGCAATCTGCTCTGTTGGAGGAACATATGATAAAGGCTCTCGCCGTTCTCCTTCTGCTCGTCCTTTCTCTCGGCTCATTCGATTCGGTGCAGGCACAGAACAAAGCTACCACTCCGCGGATCGGTATTTTGTCGGTCACCGCGCCGCCCAGCCCCAGCATCGATATCTTCGTTAAAGCGCTGCAGGAATATGGCTATACGGACGGAAAGAACATCACCATCGATTACCGATTCGCCTATGGAAAATCGGAGCGTATGCCCGAGCTCGCGGCGGATCTGGTTCGGTCTAAGGTCGACGCGATTTTTGCCGCCGGGCCTGGAGCCATGGTCGTTCTCAAACAGGCAACTAAGACAATCCCGATCGCGTTCTTCAGCACCAGCGATCCGGTCGGACTCGGCGTCGTGGCCAGTCTCGCCCATCCGGGCGGCAACTTCACCGGCGTGTCGGCCTTGGCCTCCGACCTGTGGCCGAAACGATTAGAGCTGCTCAAAGAGATCTCTCCCAAGCTGTCACGCGTGGCCATGGTTTGGAATAAAGGTAATGCCGCCATGAATCTTGAAGCGAAAGCGACCCAGGAGGTGGCGGAACCGTTGGGCGTGGCCTTGCAGGACCGGGGCATTAAAGATCCTGCCGAGCTCGAAGGTATCTTCGCCGCGATGGCCAAAGATCGACCTGATGGTTTTCTCACACTGGTCGACCCGTTCCTGACGACTTATCGGAAGCGTATTTTAGATTTCTTGATCGCCAATCGTTTGCCGGCGATCTTCGAAAGCAAAGAGTGGGTCGAAGCCGGCGGTCTCATATCTTACGGCCCCAACTACGCTGAGCTGTTCCGCCGCGCCGCTTTCCACATGGATAAAATCCTGAAAGGCACCAAACCCGCTGACCTTCCCGTCGAACAGCCGACGCAATTCGAGCTGGTGATCAACCTGAAAACCGCAAAGCAGATTGGCCTCACGATTCCACCCAATGTCCTGGTGCGGGCGGACCAAGTGATTCGGTGAAACAATTTTGGATTTTCGAGTTTGGATTTTAGATTTGGACACCAGACATAGCTAAAATAACCCGAACGACGTTGCCGTAGGTTCCATCCGACAATCGCAAACCTTTCCTGTGCTTTGCCGAAGGATCGACAATCCAAAATGAACGTGATTCTCCATAACGAGCTGACATTCCAGTGAAGTACTCGCGAAAGCGGACCAAGCTTTCAAATGAAACCAAGCAGTAAACGAACTTGCGGGCTCGCGAGAGCGTTTCTCTTTGTCTACCTACTGCTTACTGTGACGCTGCCTACCGTCTCGTCGGCGGCGCAGCAGTTGGCCAAAATACCGAGAATAGGACTTTTAAACGCTCTGTTGCCGACCACGAATCCCATCCGTATCGAAGCTTTTCGGCAAGGGCTCCGTGATGCCGGCTACGTCGAGGGGAAAAATATTGTCCTCGAATACCGCTATGCCGAGAGAAAAGTCGATCGGCTCTCCGCGCTTGCCGCCGAGTTGGTAGGTCTCAAGGTAGACGTCATCGTCACGAGCGCCTCGCAAGAAACCCGTGCCGCTAAAGCAGCGACGAGGACGATTCCTATCGTAATGATCAATGAACCTGATCCGGTTGGAACCGGGCTCGTCGCTAGCTTGGCGCGTCCCGGCGGGAACATCACTGGACTGTCTACACTTTCACCGCAGCTTAGTGGGAAGCGATTGGAGCTTCTGAAGGAAATCATTCCGAAGCTCTCTCGCGTAGCCGTCTTCGGGTATTCGCGTGGCCCGGGGAACGCGGATACATTAAAAGAGTTAGAGTTGGCCGCTCAGGCGTTGAAAGTTAAGATTCAATACCTCGATGTGCCAAGCGCCAACGAAATCGAGAACTCATTCCGAGAAGCAGGCAAGGAGCGCGCCGACGCAGTTCTCGTACTGTCCAATTCGACTCTTACCTCGCAGCGAAAGCAGGTTATCGGCCTCGCAATCAAAAGCCGACTGCCGGTGAGCTATCCCAGACCTGAATTCGTGGAATCCGGCGGGCTCATGACCTACGGGGTAAGCCTGACCGAGAACTCTCGCCGCGCCGCCACTTATGTCGACAAAATTCTCAAGGGCGCCAAGCCTGCTGATCTGCCAGTCGAGCAGCCGACTAAATTCGAGTTGATAATCAATCTCAAAGCCGCAAAGCAGATTGGATTAACAATACCCCCAAACGTACTAGCCAGAGCGGACCGAGTAATTCGGTGAGGGGTGAGGCGTGAGGAGTGAGGCGAATCGAAAATCGGCAATCCAAAATCCAAAATTGGAAGGGTTCCGCCCAACGTGCTGGCGAGAGCGGACAGAGTAATCAGGTAATTGATTTTTGCGATTGATCGGCTGTCCTCGTTCAAGACATGAGTGGAAAAAGTTTGTAGAAGCACCCTTTACATTGCTCTACACCGGGGGAAGCACAAAACCATGCACACGAAACCAGTCTGGCTGCTCATCGTTTTTACACTTGTTTCATTCCGTTTCGCCGAGGCCCAGCAGACGAGGAAAGTGCCCCGGATAGGATTTCTCGATCCAACCTCCAGTGCTGTCTCCAAGGCGCGCATTGAGGCTTTTCGGGAGGGACTTCATAAACTCGGCTATACGGAAGGTAAGAACATCGGTATTGATTACCGATTTGCAGACGGAAAGACCGACCGACTTAATGACCATGCACGCGAGTTGGTCCGTCTCAACGTCGACATCATTGTTACACGGGCAATTCCTGGCGCAGTCGCGGCTCATCAAGCCACGATTAAAACTCCCATCGTTTTTGTGGGAGTTGCCGACGCCGTTGCCGCAGGGCTCGTTGTCAGCTTGGCAAAACCCGGTGGAAACATTACAGGCCTAACCAGTCTTGCCCCTGAGCTGAGCGGCAAGCGGCTTGAAGTACTTAGGGAAAGCTTTCCTAAACTCTCGCGGATTATGGTCATACGAAATCCATCCAACGCCGGCGACCCTATTTTATGGAAAGAGACAGAGGAAGCAGCTCAGGTTTTAGGCTTGCGACTTCAGCCGCTGGAGGTGCGAAACGCAAAGGATTTCGACAATGCTTTTGAATCTGCAACCCAGATAAATGGTCAGGCCCTACTGACGTTGCCGGACCCACTTATCCAAAGTCACCGTAAGGAAATAGTAGACTTCGCTGCAAAGAGCCGGTTGCCAGGAATCTATCCGGACCCAGAGTACGTGGAGGCTGGCGGGCTGATGTCCTATGCCGCGAACCCTCTTGAATTCTACACTCGTGCCGCCAGCTATGTGGATAGGATCCTAAAAGGCGCTAAGCCAGGCGATCTTCATATCGAACAGCCAACTAAATTCGATCTGGTGATCAATCTTAAAGCCGCCAAGCAGATTGGCTTAACTATTCCACCTAACGTTCTCGCTAGAGCAGATCGTGTTATCCGATGATCGAACAATCGAAAATCCAAAATCGCAAATCTCAAATCGGCAGATTCCGCCCAATGTGCTGGCGCGGGCGGATCGGGTGATTCGATGAGAGAAGGCACGATTCGCCACGCGATAAGGAACGGTAAAAAAAGATCAATAGTTCTGATTATCGTCTGCGCCACCCTATTTGAGCTTTGTTTCAACGTGTCGGCCCAGTCGACAAAGAAAATCGTCCGCCTAGGGTATTTATCCGACAGCAATCCGGCCCGTGAGTCTATCCGCGCCGATGTAATTCGTCTGGCTCTGCGCGAGTTCGGCTACATCGAAGGGCAGACTATTACCACTGAATACCGATACGCAGAGGGAAAAATCGATCGAGCACCTCAACTGGCGACAGAACTAGTACAACTCAAGGTCGATATTATCATTGTCGCGGGAGGGCCAACCCAGAGCCGAGCAGCCATCAACGCGACCAAAACGATTCCAATCGTCATGACAGGCGACGGAGCGGATCCCGTCGAGGCCGGCTTAGTCGAAAGCCTGGCCCGGCCCGGTGGTAATGCCACGGGTATGACTCTACTCAACAGACAGTTCGGTGGAAAACGATTGGAGCTGCTCAAAGAGGCCGTCCCTAAACTCGGTCGTGTCGCGGTTCTCTACGACCCTGATAATCCAACTAACGAGCACGAGCTGAATGAGGTCCTTCCGGTGGCAGCGCGTCCGCTGAGCATCATCATTCAGCCTTGGCCGATTCGCGACGCGAATGGATTGGAGAAAGAATTCGCCTCCATGGGTAAACAGCGTCCCGATGGACTTTATTGCACCGATAGCCGGCAGATGCAGGCCATCGAAAAACAAACCATAGCTTTCGGATTAAAGAGTCGGTTACCGTCGATGTACAGCAGAAGTGAACCGGTCGACGCGGGGGCGCTCATGTACTATGGCGCCAACCGCGCTGCCAGCTATCGACGCATCGCTGTCTATGTGGACAAGATCCTCAAGGGCGCCAAGCCCGCCGACCTTCCAGTCGAGCAGCCAACTAAATTCGATTTGGTGATCAATCTCAAAGCCGCCAAGCAGATCGGCTTAGCCATACCACCTAACGTTCTCGCTAGAGCAGATCGGGTTATCCGATGATCGAACAATCGAAAATCCAAAATCGTAAATCTAAAATCGGAAGATTCCACCGAATGTGCTGGCACGGGCAGATCGAGTTATCAAATGATTTTGGATTAAGGGTCAAAACATGACTAAAACATCTCGAACTGCATTTCTTTGTTTTGGATCCGAGAATCGAAAATCGGCAAGCCAAAATCGAAAATGGGTTGGCCTCCTCGCCATCGTTCTCACACTCGTGATCGGTGAAGCTGGGGCGCAGGCGCAGCAGCCGACCAACGTTCCCCGTATCGGCTTTCTAACGGACGCGCCGCTTGCTTCGAACGCGGGGCGTGTCGAGGCGTTCCGCCAGGGACTGCGTGATCTCGGCTACATTGAAGGGAAAAACATTATCATCGAGTGGCGCGATGCCAACGGGAACTTCGATCGCGCACGCGAACTGGCTGATGAACTTGTGCATCTCAAGGTGAATCTCCTCGTTTCACCCGGGCCGTCGGTAACCCGCGTTCTGAGGGAAGCAACTTCGACGATCCCGATCGTGATGGCTCAGGATACCGACCCCATCGGCAGCGGATTCGCCCTGAGTCTGGCACACCCGGGTAGAAACATCACTGGCTTGGCGAGTCTGGCTCCGGAAACGGGCGGCAAACAAATGGAATTCCTGAGGGAGATCAGTCCCAAAATAACCCGCGTGGCGATCATCGGTAATTCGAACAATCCAGGCGACGCGCAGGCTTTGAGGCAAACGGTAATTGCCGCGGGATCGATCGACGTTTTTCTTCGATATCTGGACGTTCCCGACATCAAGGACATCGAAACGATTTTCCAAACCGCAGCCAGGGCTCGCGCGGACGCGCTTCTTGTTCTCGGCAATCCCATCCTCAATGCTCATCGAAAACAAATTGTCGATCTCGTAGCCAAACATCGGTTTCCGGCAACCTACGGCAGACCGGAGTTTGTCGAAGCGGGCGGGCTCCTTTACTACGGCACCAACTATAACGACTTGGCCCGCCGTGCGGCGACGTACGTGGACAAGATTTTGAAAGGCGCGAAACCGGAAGATTTACCGATCGAACAACCGACGAAATTCCAATTCATCATTAATCTCAAGGCGGCAAAACAGATCGGCCTGACGGTTCCCAACAGAGTGCTGGCACGAGCGGACCGGGTGATAAAATGATTTTGGATTTTGGATTTTCGATTTTGGATTGAAAGCTAAAAACAACCCGTGAGCGGATTTCGATTCAAGTCTCTGTCCAGCAATCGAAAATCGGCAATCCAAAATCGAAAGATTCCGCCGAAGGTATCGCGCGGGCGGCGGGGTTTCCAATAAGCACTAGAGTAACCGCTTTGCTCAGCAAAAACATTTTCATCTTTGCTTTTCTTGGCGCCGTGCTTTTCACGGCGTGCCACACGGCGCAAGCGCAGCCAACGAAGATCCCGCGCATCGGCTACCTCATCGTTCCATCCCTGGCCGCGAACGCGAGTCGAGTCGAAGCGTTGCGCCAAGGGCTACGCGAGCTGGGATATATCGAAGATAAAAACATCTTCATCGAATGGCGCTCTGCAGAGGGCAAAGTGGAACGCCTTCGCGAGCTCACGGCTGAATTGCTGCGGCATAAAGTCGACATCATTGTTTCGGCGGGTCCGACCGCAACCCGCGTCGCCAAGGAGGCAACGAGGCATATTCCCATCGTCATGGCCCAGGATACCGATCCGGTCGGCAATGGGTTTATCGCGAGTCTTGCGCACCCGGGCGGAAATATCACCGGGCTGTCACTACTCGCTCCGGAAATTGGCGGTAAACAAATCGAGCTACTCAAAGAGAGTGTGCCCCGGCTCTCCCGGGTGGCGACAATCGGAGAGCCCGGCAATCCGGGCTACGCTCAACAACACAAAGAACTTGAACAAGTCGCAGTGGCGTTCAAGGTGCGACTGCAGAACCTGGAGGTGCGCGATCCGCGAGATTCCACTGCGGCCTTCGAAGCCGCGGCCCACAATCACGCCGGCGCCGCCGTCGTCTTGGGCGGGCCAGTGCTGGTTTCGCAGCGAGACAAAGTTGTTGGTCTCGCGGAAAAGTTTCGTCTACCGGCCATCTACAATGAACATCTTTTCGTCGAAGCCGGCGGGCTCATGACCTATGCCGCAAATTTCTCCGACTTGCATAGACGCGCGGCGATCTACGTCGACAAGATCCTCAAAGGCGCAAAGCCCGCCGACCTCCCGGTCGAGCAGCCGACCAAGTTCGAAATGGTAATCAATCTCAAAGCCGCCAAGCAGATCGGATTAACAATACCCCCAAACGTACTAGCCAGAGCCGACAAAGTAATCCGATGACCGAAAATCGAAAATCGGCAATCCAAAATCTAAAATGGGTGGGGATTGTCGCTATCGTTATCCCACTCGCAATGTACGGGACGAGGGCCGGGGCGGCGCAGCCGACGGGAAAAATCTTCCACATCGGTTATCTCGATCCGGGCAGGGCTTCCGGGAACGCCGTCCTCATGGACGCGTTCCGGCAGGAGCTGCGTAAGCTTGGTTGGATTGAGGGGAAAAACATCACCATCGAGTACCGGTTTGCAGAGAACAAAGGTCCTGAGCGCCTGCAGGAGCTCGCGGCAGACCTGGTTTATGTCAAGGTTGATCTAATTCTGACCTCAGGGGCAGGACCGGCGGCGGCGGCGAAAAGCGCCACCACTACCATCCCCATCGTGATGACGACTGTTCCGGATCCCGTGGCTGCGGGTTTCGTTGCCAGCCTGGCGCGACCGGGAGGGAATATCACGGGGCTCGCCGGGCTATCTGAGTCGTTGAGTACCAAAAGACTAGAGATACTCAAGGACGCAGTTCCCAAGCTCGACCGAGTTGGAGTACTACGACCGCGGGGACCTAACATATCAGGGGATCTTCAACTTAAAGAGCTCAGGCCTGCGGCACTGGCACTGAATCTAAAATTGGAAGAGATCGAGATCCAGATCGAGCCTCGGCCCGATCCCAAAGCTTATGAGAGCGCGTTTCAAACTGCAAAGCAGAAGCAGGTTGGCGCGATTACGACGATTGGCATTCGCTCTTTTTTCGCTGAACGAAAACGCATCGTGGAGCTTGCCGGCAAATACAGATTACCTGCCATTTACTTTCAGAAGGAGTTTATCGATGAGGGCGGTCTAATGTTCTACGGGGCGGACTACGATGACCTCTATCGGCGCGCGGCTGTTTACGTGGATAAAATCTTGAAAGGCGCCAAGCCCGCGGATTTGCCGGTGCAGCAGGCGACGAAGTTTGAATTCGTCATTAACCTAAAAGCAGCTAAGCTGATCGGCCTGACAATTCCAGCGCGTGTCCTTGAGCGGGCGAATAAAGTGATTCGCTAGACATTGAGTTCCTTCAACCGTGCTAAGGACGACTTCCATCAAACGCACAGGAAAGAACGAGATGAAGAAAAACATTCTTGTTTTGACTGGCGCCATGCTCTTCACGGTTTGCTCCTTCGTCGACGCGCAGCAGCCGGTGAGAGTTTTTCGGATTGGCTATCTGGGTGCCGGCGGCTCCGGTGCCCCGCAAACATTTTTACAAGGACTGCGTGACCTCGGCTACGTCGAAGGCAAGAACATTATTCTTAACTATCGCACGCGTGGAGAAAAGTTGCGGTACGCCGATCTGGCCCCAGAGCTCGTCCAGCTTAAAGCTGACGTCATCGTCGCTGAAGGAGGGGGAGCGATCGGAGCTGCCAAGGCCGCCAGCGCAACCATACCCATCGTCATGGCCTATGTGAACGATCCAATTGCTTTGGGCCTGGTTGCCAGTCTCTCGCGCCCGGGCGGCAATATAACGGGCAACTCCAATCTATCGCCGGAGTTGAGCGGTAAGCGTTTGGAGCTGCTCAAAGAGGTGCTACCGAAAATGTCTCGGCTTGCGGTCCTGGCCTACCGAGGGGAAGCCATGCGCACAAGCATTAAAGAAACGGAAGCCACCGCTCTGTCATTGCAGATTCAACTACAACTTTTCGAGGTTAAAAGTTCTGATGAACTCGAGAGCGTATTCGACGCTGTGAAGAAGCAACGCGCCGATGCCCTGGTTCAAATTGAAGCTGTGTTCTTTAACCCTTTTCAAAAACGAATAATTGACCTAGCTGCAAACGGACGCCTGCCGGCGATGCATAACAATCGAGCCGACGTCGAGGCTGGAGGTCTCATGTCGTACGGACCGGACAGGGCGGACATGAACCGGCGGACCGCGTTCTTTGTCGACAGGATTCTCAAAGGCGCGAAGCCCGCTGATTTACCGGTGGAGCAGCCGAGGAAATTCGAGTTCGCAGTCAATCTGAAGACCGCCAAGCAGATCGGCCTGACGATTCCGCCCAATGTGCTGGCGCGGGCCGATCGGGTGATTAGATAATTTTAGATTTTGGATTGCCGATTTTGGATTACGGGAAATATATGAAGACATTATTCCGAATTCGGTTCTTCGCTTCTCAACCCGACAATCGAAAATCCAAAATCCACATCTAAAATGGGTGGGGCTTTTCGCCGTCGTTTTCTCACTCGTGATCGGTGGGGCTGGGGCGCAGGCGCAGCAGCCAACGAACATCCCTCGGATAGGATACCTAAGTGGTACCTCTTTTTCCGTTAACTCGGCCCGCATCGAGGCATTCCGACAGGGTCTGCGTGAGCTTGGATACGTGGAGGGAAAAAACATTGTCATTGAGTATCGATATGCGGAGGGCAAACCAGATCGCCTGAGCGAGCTGGCGGCCGAACTAGTGCGTCTCAAGGTAGACGTCATTGTCACGGCCGGTCCAGCAGTAACCCGTCGCGCCAAGGAAACAACTTCTACAATTCCCATTGTCATGGGGTACGATAATGACCCTGTTGGCAATGAACTCGTCGCCAGCCTTGCGCGACCTGGCGGGAACATTACGGGACTGTCCAGTCTTGCTCCGGAGATAAGCGGCAAACAACTGGAGCTTCTAAAAGAGATTGTTCCTAAGCTTTCTCGCGTGGCCGTCCTTGGGCAGTCAACCTACCCAGGCAATGCACAATCGTTAAGAGAGACGGAACTCGCCGCCAGCGCATTCGGGGTAGAGCTTCAGAACTTGGACATCCGAGATCCCAAAGATATTGAGAATGCATTCCGAGAGGCAAGCAAGGGGCGCGCTGGTGCAGTCCTCTTGCTGGCGAACCCCGTCGTCTTCTCTCAGCGAACACGGGTTGTAGACCTCGCGGCAAAGAGCCGGCTCCCAGCGATGTACTGGAGCTCAGAATTTGTGGAAGGCGGAGGACTTATGACCTACTCAGTGAGCGTTACCGACTTGTTCCGGCGCGACGCTACCTACGTGGACAAAATACTGAAGGGCACCAAGCCCGCCGATCTTCCGGTCGAGCAGCCGAAAAAGTTTGATTTCCTCATCAATCTCAAAGCCGCGAAGCAGATTGGCCTCAAGATTCCGCCCAACGTGTTGGCGCGGGCAAATCAAGTGATCAAGTGAAACAATTTTGGATTTTGGATTTTAGATTTTGGATTTTCGATTGGGAGAGAAGACGCATGAATGCAGTCTCTTCGAAGGGGACTTCCGGCAATCTAAAATCGCAAATGCAAAATCTAAAATGGGCGGGGCTCGTCGCCATCGTTTTTGCATTGGCGATGTGTGGTGCGAGTGCCGAGGCGCAGCAGCCAACGAAAATTCCCCGAATAGGAATTCTGATCGCGGCCTCCAGGTCCTTTTATTCAGCCCGGGTCGAAACATTCCGCCACCGGCTGCGCGAGCTTAGCTATGTCGAAGGAAAAAACATTGTCATTGAGTACCGATATGCAGAAGGAAAACTCGAACGGCTGCCTGATCTTGCAGCCGAACTGATCCGTCTCAAAGTCAACGTCATCGTCACTGCTCCCACCCAGGCTGCTTTGGCTGCCAAGAAGGCGAGCGCGACTACTCCCATCGTATTCACGGATATTGCAAGCGATCCAACAAAAATTGGGCTTGTCTCCAGCCTGGCACGACCAGCCGGGAATATCACCGGACTTAACGTCATGGCGCAAGACCTAGATGTAAAACGGTTGGAGCTGCTCAAGGAAGCTTTCCCCAAGGTTACTCAGGTGGCCTTACTCTGGGGATCGAGCGTAAACCTGTTCGCAGAATTGGAGCCTCCGGCCAAGGAATTGGGACTCAAACTTCAGTCCCTTCAGGTACGAAGCGTTGATGATTTTGATGGCGCATTCGCACGAGCGAAAAAGGACGGTGCCCAGGCGCTCATTACGACCCCCAATCCACTTATTAATACTCAGCAACGCCAGGTGTTGGACTTCGCGGCAACGAACCGGTTGCCGGCGATGTACCAAACGAGTGAGTGGGTTGAGGCGGGTGGCTTGATGAGCTATGCGCCGAACTTTACGGCCATGTGGCGGCGCGCCGCTGACTACGTAGATAAGATTCTCAAAGGCGTAAAGCCTGGCGACATTCCAGTCGAGCAGCCGAGGGCGTTTGAGTTCCTCGTCAATCTGAAAACCGCGAAGCAGATCGATCTTACGATTCCACCGAATGTGTTGGCGCGGGCGGACAAAGTAATACGGTAAGGAGTAAGTGGTGTGGAGTTAGGCGCAAGAGATTTCGATTGCCGCTGGTTCGACCGTGCTTACCACATATTTTCGATTTAGGGAGTCAAAAACTTGAAGACCATTCCTTCCCTGCGTTGTCGTTCCGACAATCTAAAATCCAAAACGTGTGGTGAGCTTTGGCGAAGGATCGAAAATCTAAAACGGGTGGGGATTTTCGCTATCGTTCTCACATGCGCCCTGGGTGGGGCGAGGGCCGAGGCGCAGCAGACCAGTAAGATCTTTCGCATCGGTTTCTTGGATCCAGGCACTGCTTCCGGCAGCGCTGTCCTGCTCGAAGCCTTTCGGCAGGAGCTGAGCAAGCTTGGATGGATCGAGGGAAAGAATATCGCCATCGAGTACCGGTTTGGAGAGAATAAAGGGCCTGGTCGCATGCAGGAGCTCGCGGCAGACTTGGTTCGTCTCAAGGTTGATCTAATTCTGATTTCAGGGGCAGGGCCGGCGTCGGCGGCCAAAAGCGCCACCACTACCATCCCCATCGTGATGACGAATACCGTCGATCCTGTAGCTGCGGGTTTCGTTGCCAGCCTGGCGCAGCCCGGAGGCAATATCACTGGGCTCTCAAGTCTAGGCACGGAACTAATTACCAAAAGACTAGAGGTACTCCAGGACGCAGTTCCCAAGCTCGAGCGAGTCGGAGTACTACGACCGCGGGGAGCTAACATAGCAGGGGACCTTCAACTTAAAGAGCTCAGGCCCGCGGCCCTGGCACTAAAGTTAAAATTGGAAGAGATCGAGACTCAGCCCGATCCCGAAGATTTAGAGAGAGCGTTCCAAACTGCAAAGCAGAAGCACGTTGGCGCGATTGTGACGATTGGTATTCGCTCTTTTTTCGCTGAACGAAAACGGATCGTCGAGCTTGCCGGTAAATACCGCTTGCCGGCTGTTTACCCAAACAAGGAGTTTGTGGAGGCCGGTGGTCTCATGTCCTACGGGGAGGACTCGCGTGACCAATTTCGGCGTGCGGCCGGCTACGTGGGTAAAATCCTGAAAGGTGCCAAGCCAGCCGACTTGCCTGTGCAGCAGGCGACGAAGTTCGAATTCATCATCAATCTCAAAGCCGCAAAACAGATCGACCTCACGATTCCAGTCCGCGTGCTGGAGCGGGCGAATCAAGTGATTCGATGAGAACAGGCAATAGACAGCACCAGGCAGGAAGCAACAGTAAGAGAACCCTTTGGGGTTTTGCGCTTTGCGCTCTGTTCTTTGCGCTTTCCCCGTCCGCGCATGCGCAGCAGCAGGCAAAAGTTCCTAAGGTTGGGTTGCTCAGAGGCCGTGCCTCTGCGTCAGGCACCTCGTTAGACGGAGTTGTCGGAGAACTCCGCGCCCTTGGCTATGTTGACGGCAAAAACATCACCTTCGAGTCTCGATCCGCCGAGAATAAGCTCGACAGGCTTCCAGCTCTCGCTGAAGAGTTGGTCGGTCTTAAAGTTGACCTGCTCCTCGTGCCTGCGACGGTTGAAGCTTTAGTGGCCAAGAACGCTACCAAGACTATTCCCATAGTTTGTTTGAACATAGGTGATCCTGTTGCACTTGGGCTGGTTAACAGCTTCGCCCGGCCCAGCGGAAACATCACTGGCTTCACTGCTATTAACGCGGTGTTGACGGGCAAAAGATTAGAGATGCTCAAGGAAACTATTCCGAAGCTCTCTCGTGTCACGGTTCTGTTGAATCCGCAGGATACGAGCGTTTCCGAGCTGGAATGGAAAGAAATCCAACTGGCAGCACGAGAACTGCGCCTGCAACTCCATGTCATGGATGTTACCACCGCCGACAAATTTGACAGTGCGTTCAACGAGGCGACTAAGGCGCGTAGCGAAGCTCTCGTCCTGACGCTGCAGGAGCTGTTCAGCGCCAATCAAAAACGAATCGCGGACTTGGCGCTAAAAAATCGGTTGCCGGCGATTTACCCTCGGGGGGATTTTGTGGATAGCGGCGGCTTGATGTCCTACGGGGCCGACCCGACCGAATCTTTTAAGCGCGTCGCGTCGATGGTCGACAAGATTCTCAAAGGCGCCAAGCCGGCTGAGCTTCCCGTAGAGCAGGCGACGAAGTTCGAACTGATCATTAATCTGAAGGCGGCCAAGCAGATCGGCCTGACGATCCCGCCCAACGTGCTGGCGCGGGCGGATCGAGTAATCAGGTGAATTTTGGATCTCGATTTTGGATTGAAAGCCAGGAGAACAAACCGATGCGCAGATTTTCTTTGAAGCTCCTTTGCGGCAATCGAAAATTGGTCCCGAGCTTTTCCGAAGGATCGGCAATCCAAAATCCAAAATGGCTGGGGTTTTCGGTCATTGCTTTCGTGCTCTTATTGGCTGGGGCTTTGGTTCAGGCGCAACAGCCGGAAAAAGTCTCAAGGATAGGGTTTTTATCTGCCAGCTCTCCTTCTGCTCAAAGCGTACTTCTTGAGGCATTCAAGCAGGGCTTACGCGATCTGGGCTACTTGGTCGGACAGAACGTCGTCCTTGAAATCCGAGCAACCGAAGGAAACTATGATCGGCTTCCGGACCGGGCGGCTGAGCTGGTTCAGCTCAAGGTAGATGTCATCTTTGCCGCGAGTGCACCTGCCATTAAGGCTGCCAAGCAGGCTACCCGCGCAATTCCTATAGTCTTCGAGACACTTTCTGATCCGGTTGCTGATGGATTCGTTGCCAATCTCGCGCGGCCGGGCGGTAATCTCACGGGGCTTGCCGGCCTTGCACCAGAGCTCAGCGGCAAACGGCTGGAGCTGCTCAAGGAAGTCGTTCCAGGCGCGGTACGCGTAGCCGTTCTCTTAAACCCAGACAACCCAAACGCACGCCGTCTATTGAAGGAGACGGTAAACTCCGCCCACGCGCTCGGCATGCAGCTCCAGGTTCTTGAAGTGCGGCACCCTGATGAATTGGACAAAGCATTCTCGGCAATGACCAAAGCACGGGCCGGAGTCCTTAGCGTCATTCCCGATCCGACGTTGCTCGCTCAGCGAAAAAAAGTCGCTGATCTATCGGCGAAAGCCAAGTTACCGGCCATTTACGGTACCTCGGGTGTGGCGGAAATTGGCGGCCTTATAGTTTATGCGCCAAGTCTTGCCGATTTGTGGCGACGCGCCGCGACTTATGTCGACAAGATTCTCAGGGGTGCTCAGCCCGCAGAGCTGCCCGTCGAGCAGCCGACGAAGTTCGAATTAGTGATCAATTTGAAAGCAGCCAAGCAGATCGGCCTTACAATTCCACCGAACGTGCTGGCCAGAGCAGACCGAGTGATTAAATAATTTTGGATTTTAGATTTTCGATTTTGGATTCGAAGCTACGGACAACCCGATGAACGGACTTCCTCTCAAGTCTCTTTCCGACAATCGAAAACGGGCAATCCAAAATCCAAAATGGGCAGGGATTCTCGCCATCGTTTTCTCATTCGTAATCGCTGGCGCCGGCGCTCAAGCACAGCAGAGCGGCAAAGTTCCACGGATCGGCTTTCTTCTTGCCGTCCCCGCTTCCACTATTTCGAGCCGCATCGAGGCATTTCGGCAGGGCCTGCGCGAGTTGGGTTACATAGAAGGAAAAAACATCGTCATCGAATGGCGATCCACCGAAGGAAAACCGGATCGACTCTCCGCGCTTGCAGCCGAGTTGGCGCATCTCAAGGTCGATGTCATCGTCTCCGGAGGTCCGCCGCCAACCCGGTCTGCCAAGCAAGCAACTACTACGATTCCCATTGTCATGGGATACGACGATGATCCCGTCGGCAGCGGATTTGTCGCGAGCCTCGCCCACCCCGGCGGGAACATCACTGGACTCGCCACCCTCGCACCGGAAGTAAGCGGAAAGCAGATGGAGATCCTAAAGGAAATCCTTCCAAGGCTCTCCCACCTCGCCGTCTTCGAGAACGCGAGCCAACCGGGCCATCCTCATGCTTTAAAAGAAATCACTCTCGCCGCGGATGCATTCGGGGTTCGGGTTCAACCACTGGAAATACGAGAAGCCAAAGACATCGACAACGCTTTCCAGGCCGCGAGCAAGGAGCACGCCGATGCGGTGCTCGTGGTAACGACTCCCCTCCTCACCTCTCAGCGCAGGCAGTGGATAGACCTGGCGACAAAGAATCACCTCCCGACGATATTCGGCCGGCCGGAATATGTCGAAGACGGAGGTCTCGTGTTCTACGGCGTGAGCTATACCGACTTGTTTCGTCGCGTCGCCATCTACGTCGACAAAATTCTGAAAGGCGCCAAGCCCGCCGACTTGCCCGTGGAGCAACCGAAGAAATTCGAGTTCGTGATCAATTTGAAAACTGCCAAGCAGATCGGTCTCACAATTCCGCCGAACGTCCTGGCCAGAGCAGATCGAGTCATCCGATGAAGCAATTTTGGATTTTAGATCCCGGATCGCGGTCCGGGACAAACTTTGGATTTTCGATTACGAGCCAAAAGCATGATTGAAAGATCTTGGATACGATTCCTCAATTCTTTGTCCGGCAATCGAAAATCGGCAATCCAAAATCCAAAATGGTTGGGGCTTTTGGTCATCGCTTTCGTTCTTGTGACGGTTGGGACGGCGGTCCAGGCACAGCAGTCGGCGAAAATACCGCGAATAGGATACTTGACCGCGGCTCACCTTACAGCGATTCCCGCGCGCATCGAAGCATTGCGCCAGGGACTGCGTGAGCTTGGTTACATTGAAGGGAAGACAATCTTAATAGAATGGCGATCATCAGAGGAACGAGCGGATCGCCTTCCGGTCCTTGCAGCTGAATTGGTGCGGCTCAAAGTGGACGTCATCGTCACAGGCGCTGGTCGCCCAACCCGTGCTGCAAAGGAAGCGACCCGAACAATCCCGATTGTAATGGCGCAGGACAGTGATCCGGTTGGGAACGGGTTCATTGCAAGTCTGGCGCACCCCGGCGGAAACATCACAGGTTTAGCAACGCTTCATCCTGAGGTAAGCGGCAAACGATTGGAGATACTGAGAGAGGTCGTCCCAAATCTGTCTCGGGTGGCGCTCGTCGGGACATCAACGAGCCCGGGTTACGCCCAAGTAGAAAAGGATATCGAATTTGCCGCCAAGGCGTTCAGAGTCAAGATTGAAAACCATGACATCTTAAATTCCAAGGATATCGAGACTGCATTTCGCGCCGCGACCAAGGATCGGGCTGACTCATTTCTCACGCTTCCGAGCGGAGTGCTCTTCTCCTATCGATCAAAGCTGATCGCGCTCGCGACTAGAAACCGACTACCGGGAATCTATCACGACAGCCAGTACGTCGACGACGGCGGGCTTATGAATTACAGCGAAAGTTTCACCGACTTACATCATCGCGCGGCGATGTATGTGGACAAAATCTTGAAAGGCGCCAAGCCGGCCGATTTGCCGGTGGAGCAACCGACAAAGTTTGAGTTCATCATCAATCTGAAAGCAGCGAAACAGATAGACCTGACGATTCCACCGAATGTGTTGGCGCGAGCAGACCGGGTGATTCGGTGAAGCAATTTTGGATTTTAGATTTCGGATTTTCGATTACGAGCCAAAAGCATGATTGAAAGATCTTGGATGCGATTCCTCAATTCTTTGTCCGACAATCTAAAGTCCAAAATCTGTGGGGAGCAGCGTCGAACCATCCAAAATCTAAAATGGTTGGGGCTTGTCGTCATCGGTTTTGCATTCGCGATCTGTGTGGCAGTGGCCGAGGCGCAGCAAGCAGGAAAAATACCGCGGATAGGTATTCTTCCGCCCGGTCCTGTCTCTGAACGTGTTCATCTGTGGGAGGCGTTCCGCCAGGGGCTGCGCGAGTTGGGCTACATGGAAGGTAAGAACATCATCCTTATCTTTCCTACCGGTAAAGTGACACCCGAGCGGCTCCCTGATCTCGCTGCAGAGCTGGTTAACCTCAAAGTAGATCTCATTGTCGCGCCAACGACAGCCGGAGCACTGACGGTCACGAAAGCTACAAAGACAATCCCTGTCGTGATGCCGACAACTATCGATCCAATTGGTACGGGTCTCGTCGCGAGTCTTGCGCACCCCGGCAGGAACGCTACTGGATTGACCTCCATTGCATCTGATCTTTGCGGTAAACGGTTAGAACTAATCAAGGAGGTTATCTCGGGAATTTCCCATGTCGCTGTCCTGTCAAACCCGACTAGCCCCACCAACCCTTCCCAGATGAAAGAGACCAAGTTGGCTGCTGAGAGCTTGGGCATCCGGCTTCAGCCCTTGGAGGTGCGCGTTCCCGAAGACTTTGAGAGAGTATTTCACTCTGCAACAATACAGCATGTCGGTTCTCTCGTCGCACTGGACGACGTTTTCGTCTTTACACACCGCACACAAGTAGTGAAGCTCGCAGCGAAGACACGGCTGCCCGCGATCTATGGCTTTACCGAGTTCGTTGAAGCCGGAGGCTTGATGTCGTACGCCGCCAATCTTTCCGACTCATACCGCCGTTCGGCTACCTACGTGGATAAAATTCTGAAGGGCGCCACGCCCGCCGACTTGCCGGTGGAGCAACCGAAGAAGTTCGAGTTCGTGATCAATTTGAAAACCGCGAAGCAGATCGGCCTCGCAATTCCGCCGAACGTCCTGGCCAGAGCAGATCGGGTCATCCGATAAATTTTGGATCTTCGATTTTGGATTTTAGATTGGGCCCCCAAAGACATGACTAAGACATCTCGAACTGCATTTCTTTGCTTTCGATCCGGAAATCGAAAATCGGCAATCCAAAACCTGTACTGAGCTATGTCGAAGTATCCAAAATGGGTGGGGATTCTCGCCATCGTTGTCTCACTCGTGATCGCTGGGGCCGGGGTTCAGGCACAGCCTTCGTCAACGCCACGGATCGGAGTTCTCTTCAGTCTTTCCTCGGCTGTGAACACGGATCGCATCAATGCATTTCGCCAGGGTCTGCGCGAGCTGGGTTATGAGGAAAATAAAAACATCGTCGTCGAATATCGTTACGGCGAAGGCAAAATCGAGCGGCTGCGTGAGCACGCCGCGGAGCTGGCGCGGCTCAAAGTAAAAGCGCTCGTCTCAGGCGGGCCGGCGGTCACCCGGCCCATTCAGGAAGTGACGCGCACGATTCCCATCGTGATGGCGCAGGACAGCGACCCGGTAGGCAACAAATTCGTCACTAGTCTCGCTCGCCCCGGCGGCAATATCACCGGCCTCTCGGCCCTCGCGCCGGAAGTCAGCGGCAAACGTCTCGATCTGCTGCGCGAGATTTTGCCCAAGCTCACGCGTGTCGCTGTCTTCGGCACGACGACTTTTCCCGGCAACCGGCGATCCTTGAACGAAACCGAGCTCGCCGCCGGAGCGGTCGGGGTCCAGGTTCACTATCTCGACGTGCGAACCGCGGATGCGATCGAATCCGCGTTCGGCGACGCCCTCAAGCGGCGGCCCGACGCTGCGGTGGTCCTTGCCGGCGCGGTGATCTTTTCTCAACGAAAGCAGATCGCAAATCTCGCGGCAAAAACTCGTCTGCCGGTAATTTTTCCGCAAAGTGAATATGTGGAGGACGGCGGCCTGATGAGCTATGCGCCGAACTATCCCGACCTGTTTCGCCGCGCCGCTTACTACGTCGATAAAATCTTGAAGGGCGCCAAGCCCGCTGACCTGCCGGTCGAGCAGCCCAAAAAGTTCGAGTTCATCGTCAATCTCAAAGCCGCCCAGCAGATCGGGCTGACGATTCCGCCGAATGTGTTGGCGAGGGCGGATCGGGTGATCAAATAAATTTGAGATTTTGGATTGCCGATTTTCGATTAAGGGAGCCAAACAAATGCACAGAAATCGTCTGCTTAGATTCTTTGCATTTCGATCCAATAGTCTAAAATCCAAAATTGAAAATCGAAAATGGCTAGGGTTTTCGGTAATTGCTTTCGTGCTCGTGATGACTGTGGCTGCGGCCACGGCGCAGCAGCCGGGAAAAGTCTTCCGCATAGGTTACCTGGATACAAGCACCGCTTCCGGTAGTGCAGTCCTCGTGGATGCGCTTCGACAAGAGCTGAGCAAGCTTGGCTGGATCGAGGGAAAGAATATCGCCTTCGAGTACCGATTCGCCGAGCAAAAGCTTGAGCGCCTGCCTGAGCTTGCAGAGGAATTGGTTCGTCTTAAGATCGATCTGATCGCGGTATCAGGAACACCACCGGCGGCTGCCGCTAAGAAAGCGACTACTATCATCCCCATCGTGATGACGAACGTTGGTGACCCTGTAGGAGCAGGTTTGGTTGCTAGTCTGGCGCGTCCGGGAGGCAATATCACCGGCCTTTCGGGTTTAGCGACCGAGCTAAATACCAAAAGGCTAGAGATACTCAAAGACACAATCCCCAAGCTCACCCGAGTCGGAGTTCTGTGGCTGTCGGGAGGCGGCATAGCACAAGACCTCCAACTGAAAGAGCTCAGGCCTGCGGCTACGTCACTGAAGCTAAAATTGGAAGAAATAGACACTCAACGCGACGCCAAAAGCTTAGAGAGCGCTTTTCAAACCGCCAAGCAGAAACAGGTGGGCGCGATTATGACGACCACCGCTACCAGCCTTTTCGCCGAAAGAAAGCGGATCGGCGAGCTTGCCGTCAAATACGGGTTGCCCGCTATTTACTTTCAGAAGGAGTTTGTGGATGAGGGTGGCCTAATGTCCTACGGGCCGGACGTCACTGACCTCTTTCGGCGCGCGGCTGTTTACGTGGACAAGATCTTGAAAGGTGCCAAACCGGCTGATTTGCCGGTGCAACGGGCATCGAAATTTGAGTTTGTGGTCAACTTGAAAGCGGCACAACAAATCGGATTGACGATTCCACCGCACGTGCTTGAGCGAGCGAACAAGGTCATCAAATGATGAATAGGCAAACTGAGGCCTCGCGTTTAAAGTGCTCCCGGCGACATACTTCGATGCGATAAGCGTCAACGGCGCGCTGCCACAAATCACGAAGCTCAGAAATCCACCGTCGCTACGTACAAGATTTCAAAGGCGCCAAGTCCACCGATTTACCGGTGGAGCAGCCGAGGAAATTAGGGTTCGCAGTCAATCTGAAGACGGACAAGCAAATCGGTTTGACGATTCCACCCAACGTGCTGGCGAGAGCGGACCGAATCATCAGATGACAGGTGTCAGTGATCAGTTGTCAGCAATGATGCAGAAGTAAACCGAATGAACGCAAAAATAATTGTCTGCCTACTGGCAACTGTCCTCCTCGTCACTGGTTCTCTCGCCCGCGCTCAGCAATCGGCGAAAATTCCGCGCATGGGCTACCTGTCATACGGTTCGGTGGAAATCGAGAAGAGCCAGTTTGCTGCTTTGCGCCAAGGGTTACGAGAGTTGGGATATTTAGAGGGCAAAAACATCATCATCGAACAGCGCTACGCGAAAGGACAATCTGAAAAGCTCCCCGAATTGATCGCGGAGTTTCTCCGTATCAAAGTGGATGTGCTGGTTGTGGCGGGTGACCCGGCAATGCATGCTGCAAAAAAGGCTACCAGTACTCTCCCAATCGTCATAGTCACTAGCCCCGATCCTGTCGGGACTGGACTTATTGCGAGCCTTGCCCATCCCGGTGGAAATATCACGGGATTGTCGGACTTTCACGGCGGTGTGATCACCAAACGGCTTGAACTTCTAAAGGACGTTGCGCCGTAGGCATCTCGGATCGCCGTCTTCCTGAACCCAGCCAACCGCTCCAACCCACTTCAATTGAAAGCGATTCAAGCCGCAGCCCCGGCCTTTCGCGTGACGCTGAATTCGTTGGAGATCAAAGAGCCTGACGATATCGACAGTGCTTTTGCCACCATTGTAAAGGACCGGCCCGGCGCCCTTCTCGTTCTCGGCGACCGGCTGTTCTTCGCTCATCAAACACGGATTATCGAGCTTGCCGGCAAGAGCCGATTACCGACGATATATTCGCAGCGCTTGTATGTGGAAGCCGGCGGACTGATGTCTTACGGAGCGAACTTCGCCGATCAATACCGGCGTGCGGCGACTTACGTAGACAAGATTCTGAAGGGCGCCAAACCCGCAGATCTTCCCGTCGAGCAGCCAACTAAGTTTGAGCTGGTGATCAATCTGAAAACCGCCAAGCAGATCGGACTGACGATTCCACCGTACGTGTTGGCCAAAGCGGATCGGGTGATCCGATAACAGTCTCAGCGGAAAAGTTGAGGAGAGCGCATTGACGACCTCATTACCATTTACAATCTCACGCCACTCCGTCGTTTACTTCGCGCTCGGCGCCACCCTCTTTGCGCTGGCGGTCTCCGTGCATGCCCAGCAGCCAAAGCGAGTCTTCAAGATCGGATATTTCACCAACGATTCGCTTTCCGTGGATCTGCCTCGGCGCAACGTCTTTCGCGAGAGTTTGCGCGATCTCGGCTATGTCGAGGGACAAAACCTGGTGATCGAATACCGGATTGGCGAAGGTCACATCGAAAAACTGCCGGAACTCGCCGATGAATTGGTCGGTCTCAAAGTGGACGCGATCTTCGCTTTCACGACAGCGGCGGTGCGAGTTGCTCAAAAAACCACCAAAGAGATTCCGATTGTGTTCGGAGCGAGCAGTGATCCCGTCGCTATGGGTTTTGTCGCAAGTCTCGCACGGCCGGGAGGAAACATCACGGGACTGGCCAACACCGCAGGCCCGGAAATCTTCGGGAAGCAGCTCGAACTGCTCAAAGAAACCGTCCCCGCCGTGACCCGCGTGGCCGTCCTGGCGAATCCCGCCAACGGTTCGAGTCCAGAACATGTGAAAGAGACACGCGCCGCCGCTCGCGGCATGGGCGTGACGCTGCTTGTTTTGGAGGCCAAGGAACCAAAGGACATCGACTACGCGTTCGCCGCGATGAAGAAGGAACACGCCGGCGCCCTCACCGTTCTGCCCGATGCCATGTTAGTTGGTGAGCGAGCAAAGATCGCGAAGCTCGCGGCAAAGCATCGAATGCCGGCGATTTACGCTATCACCGAACATGTGGAGGCCGGGGGACTGATGGCCTATGCGGTCAATCGTCTCGAAATCTTCCGCCGCGCAGCCGTGTACATGGATAAAATACTGAAAGGCGCCAAACCCGCCGATCTGCCCGTCGAGCAGCCGACCAAATTCGAATTAGTAATCAACCTCAAAGCCTCGAAGCAGATCGGCTTATCTGTGCCGCAAAGAGTGCTCCTGAAGGCGGATCGGGTGATCAAATAATTCATTTGGATTTTACAAACTTCGGATAGAGCTGAGAACATCTCGACCGATGTGGAAAAGATTTCATGAGAACCAAGCTGGCAAATATTACAGAGCACTTTCTCGGCCTTTTTGCCGATGTCCGCAAGGGAGAAGGAATGACGGTGATTCTTCTTACCTTCAACTTGTTTGTGCTTCTCACCGCCTATCTGATTGTCAAAACGGTCCGAGAGGCGCTGATCCTGTCTGGCGGCGGCGCGGAAATAAAAAGCTATACCGCCGCGGGACAGGCCGTGCTCTTGCTGCTTGTCGTTCCTTGGTACAGCTCTTTCGCCAACAAAGTGAAGCGGCTCAAACTGATCAACGGGGTCACGCTGTTTTTCATATCTCACCTCGTGGTGTTCTATGCGCTCGCTCAATTGGGCGTGCCGCTGGGCGTGCCGTTCTTTCTTTGGGCGGGGGTTTTCAATTTGCTCGTGATCGCGCAGTTCTGGTCTTTTGCCAATGATCTCTATACTCGCGAGCAAGGAGAACGTCTCTTCGCCATCGTCGCTTTCGGCGGCACACTGGGCGGGATGGTGGGGCCTGTCGTCGCCGGCTGGTTGTTTGCGCCTTTGGGCGCCTACCAACTTATGCTCGTGGCCGCGCTGCTGCTCGCGATTTGCATGTTCGTTGCCAACGCTGTGAGCTCACGAGAAATTCGGCGCTCTCAGACGCCTACGCCAAAGGAAATTTCCGAAGCGCCTTTACAAAACGATGGCGGGTTTACACTTGTTTTTCGACAGCGCTATCTTCTCCTGATCGCCTTGCTGATGGTCGTCCTCAATCTGGTCAACACGACGGGAGAGTTCATCCTGGGAAAAACCGTTGCGGAGGAAGCCAGGCGTACCGTAGCGAATCGGCCAGTCCCACCGGATGTAAAAAGCAACGCAACGGGTGCCGAGACAGAAAGACTTGTGCAAGCGTTCATCGGCAAGTTTTATGCGGGTTTCTTTTTCTGGGTGAGCGTAGTCGCCGCAATCGTCCAGTTGTTTGTGGTCGCGCGCGTTTTCAAATACGTCGGCGTCTCCGGCGCGCTCTTCTTCTTACCGGTGATTTCCTTGATCGGCTACTCCATGATCGCCTTTATCCCGATCATCGGTTACATCAAGATCGCCAAAATTTTTGAAAACAGCACCGACTACTCGCTGCAAAACACCGCGCGCCAAGCCTTATTTCTGCCCACCAGCAGAGAGATCAAGTACAAGGCAAAGGCCGCCATCGATACGTTCTTCGTGCGCACCGGGGACGTTTTATCGGCGCTGGTTGTGCTCATCGGCACCTATTGGCTCTTCAGCATCAAGGCCTTCGCCATGATCAACCTCGGATTGGTCGCTGTTTGGTTATTGCTAGTGACCGTCATCGGGCGCCGTTACCAAAAGCTCGCCTTGGCCGAGGTCCAACCTACCGCACAATAGTAAAGCATCGATGGGGCAACGTTCCCTTCGAGCAACCGCACGAATTTCGACTTCATCGTAAATGCAAAGGTCCTATCCTGAGCTTTGTCGAAGGATCGGCAATCCAAAATCCGCAGGCTTCCACCAAATGTGCCGGCACGACCAAATAGCGTGACCACAGCAACCGACGGTCATAAAGATCAAACGTGAAGAAAATATTTTTCTTGCTGGAGGTTGTGACCTTTATTACGTTTTCGCTCCACTGCGCCGACGCACAGCAGCCGAAGTCATTTCGTATCGGTTGGATTGCTGCGGGTAGCGCCGGGGGCACCATCGCGCTTGATGCGTTTCGCGCGGGTATGAGGGGTCTGGGCTACGTTGAAGGGCGCAACTTGACGATCGATGCGCGCTGGGGCGAGGGCTCGACCGAGCGTCTCGAGCGACTACTGGCAGAGCTGGTGCAGTCGAAGCCTCAAGCCATTGTGACCCAGGGACCTGCTGCGGTGCTGGTGCGCCGCGCCGCCGGGGCGATACCAGTTGTGTTTGCTTTCAGTGGCGATCCTGTGGAAGCCGGGCTGGTCGATAGTTTCGCTCGGCCGGGAGGGAATGTCACCGGGCTGTCTTTCCTCGCTCTGGATCTGGTTGGGAAACGAATGGAACTGCTCAAAGAAACAATTCCCACGCTGAAGCGCGTGGCCATACTCGCCAACCCGCAGCATCATGGCGAGCAGAGCGAACTCCACGCCTCGCAAGCCGCGGCCAAAGCGCTCGGCGTGGCGCTTGAATATTTTCAGCGGCCGCCCGCCCTTGATCCTTCAGATGCCCTTGCCGCCATCGCCAAAACCAAGAACGAGGCTGTGGTCGTGTTTCCCGATGCAAGCCTGCTGAGTCACAGTGAAATGATCGCGGCGTTCGCGATCAAAAATCGCATACCGGCCGTTTCCGGTTGGGCCGAATTCGCGGAAAGAGGAAACCTGATGACGTACGGCCCCAATTTGAGCGATGGCTTCGGCCGACTTTCGTACCACGTTGATAAAATCTTAAAAGGCGCGAAACCGAGCGCACTGCCGGTCGAGCTGCCAAAGAAATTCGAGCTGGTCATCAACCTCAATGCTGCCAAGCAGATTGGCATCACTGTTCCACCCAACGTGTTAGCCAGGGCCAACAGAGTGATCAAGTGATTCAATTTTCGATTAAGCAAAAGAAAATCCTCTGTCTCACGCTTGGCGCCATGCTCTCTGCAATTTGCGCGTCTGCCGCGGCCCAGCAGGCTACAAGAGTTCACCGAATAGGATATCTCTCATCGCTCGATCCGGCTCGTGAGTCCGCCCGCTCCGAGGTGATTCGCCTGGGCCTGCGCGACCTGGGCTACATACAAGGACAAAACGTCGCCATCGAGTACCGGTATGCGGCGGGAAACCGCGATCGGCTCCCCGACCTTGCGGCCGATCTGGTAGGGCTCAAGATCGACATCATTTTGGCAGCGGGAGCCGACACTGTGGTCAGAGCGGCCAAGAATTCGACCAAGACGATTCCCATCGTTATGTCGGGCGGTGGGATCGACCCCGTCGAGCTGGGTTTCGTCGAAAGTCTTGCCCGTCCTGGCGGCAACATCACCGGCGTCACAAATCTCGGCCCAGAATTAGGCGGCAAGCGGCTGGAGCTGCTCAAAGAAAGTATTCCCAAGATTTCGCGTGTCGCGGTTCTTTACGATCCGGCCAACCCTCCCAGTGCGCTGCAGATGAAAGATGTTCTCCCGGCCGCGGCGCGTGCGCTGGGGTTAAATGTACAGCCTTGGGAGGTAAAAACGGCGGCTGGTTTCGATCGGACATTCGCTGCACTGACCAAGGAGCGTCCGGATGGAGTCTTTGTGCTGGGCGGTCCGCTAATGTACGCCAATCAACAACGCACCATCGGCTTTGCGTTAACTAGACGATTACCGTCGGCATATAACAGAGAAGAAGACGTAGAAGCCGGCGGACTCATGTCCTACGGGGCGGACCTCGTTCATAGCTACCGGCGTGTAGCCTACTACGTGGATAGAATCCTCAAAGGCGCCAAGCCTGCCGATCTACCGGTCGAGCAGCCCACCAAATATGAATTCATCATTAATCTCAAAACCGCCAAGCAGATCGGCCTGTCGATACCGCCGAACGTGTTGGCGCGGGCGGATCGGGTGATCAAATGACGCGATTTGGGATTTTAGATTTTGGATTTTCGATTGGAAGAGCTGCAGTGAAAAAAGCTTCCTTTGTGGCGCTGTGCTCTGTGCTCTATGCGCTTTGTGCATCCGCCGAGGCACAGCAGCCGAGTGTTCCCCGCATTGGTGTGCTGGGCGGCGCTTCTGGTGCGGCGAATGCCAGCCGCATCGAGGCCTTTCGCCAAGGTCTACGTGAGCTTGGATATACCGACGGAAAAAACATTGTGATTGAGGAACGTTGGGCCGGGGGAAAACTGGACCGTCTCCCGGCGCTGGCGTCTGACCTGTTGCGAAAGAAAGCCGAGATCATCGTATCGGCCGGACCGACAGTCACTCGAGCGCTGAAGCAGGCGAAAGTTACCGTTCCCATCGTAATGAGTTTTGATGATGATCCGGTGGGTTCAGGGTTTGTCGCCAGTCTTGCGCGGCCCGGCGGAAACATCACGGGCTTGTCCACGCTTTCCCCGGATCTGAGCGGCAAACAACTGGAGCTTTTGAAAGAAATCGTTCCTAAACTTTCCCGAGTAACCGTGCTTGGAAGTTTGAGCCACCCGGGGACCGCACAATCTTTAAAGGAGATAGAGGTCTCCGCCGCTGCCTTAGCGGCGCAAATGCAATATCAGGAGCTCCGGAATCCGGAGGACATCAGTACGGCGTTCGGAGCTGCGCGTAGCAGCCGAGCTGACGCAGCTCTCGTGCTCACCAGTGTCATCACCAACTCCCATCAAAAAGAAATCGTCGAACTTGCAGCAAGGCACAAGCTCCCGGCGATTTACTACACCGCGGAGTGGGTGGAAGCCGGAGGTCTGCTGACTTACGGCGCAAGCTTCCCCGATCTATTCCGCCGCGCGGCCACGTATGTGGACAAGATTCTCAAAGGCGCTAAGCCCGGCGATTTGCCGGTCGAGCAGCCGAAAAAATTCCAACTGATGATCAATCTGAAAGCAGCGAAGCAGATCGGACTGACGATTCCGCCTCTGGTGCTGGCGCGGGCGGACAAGGTGATTAGGTAAATTTTAGATTTGCGCTTTTGGATTTTGGATTGAGAAAAAACCATGGATGCTAACTATTCGTTCGGAGCTCTGAATTCTTTGTCCGACAATCTAAAATCCAAAATCGAAAATCCAAAATGGGTGGGGCTTCTCGCTGCCATCGTTTTCTCACTCGTGATTAGTGGGGCTGGGGCTCAGGCGCAGTCGAGGATTCCGCGGGTGGGAATTCTTTTCATGGGCGGGCGCGATCAGCCCCATCTCGAATCGTTTAAGCAAGGTCTGCGCGAGCACGGCTATACCGAAGGCAAGAATATTGTTTTGGAGTACCGTTACGCCGAAGGAAACTACGACCGGCTGGCCGATTTCGCAAACGAGTTCGTGCATGAGAAAGTCGACATTATCGTCACCACCTCCTCATACACTGCACAAGTCGCGCGCAAAGCGACCAAAACGATTCCGATCGTCATGACGACTGGCAATCCGCTGATGCCCGGATTGGCGAAAAGCCTGGCAAAGCCCGGCGGAAACGTCACCGGGCTATCAATACTTCTCACGGAGCTAAACGGTAAGCGGGTCGAACTTCTGAAAGAAGCCTTTCCCAAAGTTAATCGCGTCGCGGCTCTATGGACTGAGCTCTTTGACGAAGCGGTCATTGGGCTCAAGGAAACTCAAGAAGCGGCCCAGGCGTTGGCGTTACAGCTTCACCCGGTGAAAGTTCAGACGAGCGAGGATATCGAAAAAGCATTCGCGGCGTTTCCCAAGGCGAGAGTCAACGCCGTAGTGGTGGTGTTAAGCCCGGCAGCCACCCTTCATTCAAAGCTAATCGTCGATCTGGCACTGAAACAGCGTCTGCCGGGCATGTATCCGACGCGGCAATTCGCCGAGGAAGGCGGCCTGATGGCCTACGGCCCGTTGATTGGTGATCTCTATCGTCGTACCGCGGTGTACGTGGACAAGATTCTCAAAGGCGCCAAGCCTGCGGACCTGCCCGTCGAGCAGCCGACCAAATTCGAATTCGTCATCAACCTGAAAACCGCCAATCAGATTGGATTGACAATCGCGCCCAACGTTCTGGCGAGAGCCGATAAAGTCATCCGCTGATCGAACCATCTACGTTTCAAAATCTAAATGTCTGCTGACTCCGGGAGCGGATCGACAATCGAACAATCTCGATTGCCGATTTTGCCGATTTTCGATTGAGGAGAAAACTAGATGCATGCAACAGCCTGTATCCGATCTCCGTATTTCCAACCTACTAATATAAAATCGAAAATCCAAGATCCAAAATGGGCGGGGCTTTTTGCGATCGTTATCGCGCTCACGATGGGCTGGGCACGCGTCGAGGCGCAGCCAGCGGCGAAAATTCCGCGCATCGGAATTCTAACGACCTTCTCGCGATCCTCCGTCGCATCGCGCGTCGAGGGATTTCAGCAGGGTCTACGCGAGCTTGGTTACGTCGAAGGAAAGAACATTGTCCTTGAGTGGCGATCTGCAGAAGGCAGTAACGATCGCATGCTCGCAGTCGCGGCTGAGTTGGTCGGCCTCAAAGTAGACGTCCTCCTCTCGCCTGGTCCATCGGTAACCCGTGTCTTCAAGGAAGCGACCTCCACGATTCCCATTGTCATGGCGCAGGATACCGATCCTGTTGGCTCGGGGTTCGTTGCCACCCTTGCCCGACCCGGCGGAAACATTACCGGGCTGGCGACTCTTGCTCCCGAGATGGGCGGCAAACAATTGGATCTTTTGAAAGAGATCGTGCCCAAGCTTTCGCGCGTGGCCGTCATTGGCAACTCGACAGTTCCAGGCGACGCACAAGCGATACGAGAGATGGTGCTCGCGGCCGGCGCTTACGAGATCTATCTTCGCTATTTGGACCTTCCAGATCCCAAGGATCTCGAGGCTACCTTCCAAGTTGCCGCTAAAGGACATGCCGACGGGCTGCTCGTGTTGGGAAATCCCAATCTCAATTTGCGGCGAAAACAAGTAGTTGATCTGGCGGTCAAGCACAAGCTCCCGGCGACTTATACCCGGCCGGAATATATCGAGGCTGGGGGACTCATGTATTATGGAACGAGCTATCCCGACTTGTTTCGCCGTGCCGCGTATTACGTCGACAAGATTCTCAAAGGCTCTAAGCCTGCCGACCTTCCCGTCGAGCAACCGACGAAATTTGAATTCATCATCAACTTGAAAGCCGCGAAGCAAATCGGCCTGACGATCCCTCCGAAGATACTGGCGCGGGCGGATCGGGTGATTCGATAATCGTAAGGAGTAAAAGGGTGAGGCGTAAAGCGTTAAGAAAAAAACTTCCCGAAGCGCTCTGCGCTTTGCTGTTGGCAGTGTCCTCCGTGCTCTTTGCGCCCTGCTTTTTTGTCTGGGCGCAGCAGCCGGCAAAAATCACTCGACTGGGATACCTGGATGCTGTCTCGTTTTCCGTTAATACGGCCCGTATCGAAGCGTTCCGACAAGGTCTGCGGAAGCTCGGCTACATCGAGGGGAAAAATCTATTCATTGAATGGCGATCTGCTGACGGGAAATTCGATCGTCTCCCCGCGCTTGCGGTCGAGCTAGTAAATCTCCAGGTACAGGTTATCGTCACGGCTGGTCGAAGCGCGACCCGTGCCGCCAAGGAAGAATCCTCGACAATTCCCATTGTCATTACACAGGATAGCGATCCGGTGGCCAATGGGTTCGTCGCCAGCCTGGCACGACCGGGCGGGAATATCACAGGATTGTCCACGCTCGCCTCGGGTCTAAGCGGAAAACAACTGGAGCTTTTGAAGGAAATAATCCCGAAGCTCTCCCGCGTCGCCGTGTTCGGTAGTTCGACCAACCCGGACAACGCGCAGTCGCTAAGAGAGGTGGACCTCGCCGCACGGGCGTTCAAGGTGCAGCTTCAACACCTGGACGTACTAGATCCCAAAGACATTGAGACCGCATTCCGAGCCGCAACCAACGGTCGTCCTGACGCGGTCATCGTGTTGCCTGGCGCCGTTTTCGACTCTCGTCGAAGACAGATTGTCGACCTCGCGGGAAAGAGCCGGCTTCCGGCGATCTACTACAAGTCGGAGTTTGTCGAAGACGGAGGGCTCATGACCTACGGCACCAGCTGGACCGACTTGTCCCAGCGCGCTGCCACGTATGTAGATAAAATCCTCAAGGGCGCCAAGCCCGCCGATCTGCCCGTAGAACAACCGAAGAAATTCGAGCTCATCGTTAACCTCAAAGCGGCCAAACAGATCGGCCTGGCAATTCCACAGAAAGTACTGGCGCGGGCGGACCGGGTTTTCAAATGAAGCGATTTGGGATTTTAGATTTTGGATTGAAAGCCGGAGAAAAATCTATGACCGCACGTTCTTGGGAGTTCTCATCCGACAATCGAAAATCGGCAATCCAAAATCCAAAATGGATGGGGCTAGTTGCAATCATCGCGGCGCTTACTCTGAGCGGGGCGAAGGTAGAGGCGGAGCAAACAACGAAGATTCCCAAAATAGGCTTTCTCATCACTTCCTCACCTGCGGCCATTGCGCCGCGCATGGAAGCGTTCCGACAGGGTCTCCAAGAACTCGGCTATGTCGAGGGGAAAAACATCGTCCTTGAGCAACGCCATGCCTACGGAAAATCCGATCAGCTCCCTGCGCTCGCCGCTGAGCTCATTCATCTGAAAGTAGACGTCATCGTCAGCAGCGGTCCGACAGCGACCCGGCCTGCCAAAGAGGCAACCTCGACGATTCCGATCGTCATGACGTTCGACGACGATCCGGTCGGCAGCGGCTTCGTCGCCAGTCTCGCCCATCCCGGTGGAAATATCACCGGCTTGTCGACGCTTTCACCGGAGATCAGCGGAAAGCAATTGGAGCTGCTCAAAGAAATTATTCCCAAACTCGTCCGGGTCGCGGTCATCGGCACCGAAAGCCGACAAGGGACTGCGCAAGCGTTGAAAGCAATGGAACCCGCCGCAGCGGCATTCCGAGTGAAGCTTCAGTATCTCGACATACCTGACTCTAAAAAGATCGAAAATGCATTCCACGCCGCGGGCAAGGGACGGGCTAACGCCGTCGTCGTGCTGCAAAGTCCGGTTTTCAATTCTCAGCGGCCGCAGATTGCCGAGCTTGCGCTGAAGAACAGACTTCCCACGGCATATCCGAGAGAGGAATTCGTGCAGGACGGCGGACTGATGAGCTATGGCGTGAGCATTTTGCATTTGGACAAACGTGCCGCTACATACGTCGACAAAATCTTGAAAGGCGCCAAGCCCGCCGATCTACCGGTCGAGCAGCCGACCAAGTTCGAGTTCATCGTCAATCTGAAAGCCGCGGAGCAGATCGGCTTAACCATTCCGCCGAACGTTTTGGCGAGAGCGGACAGGGTGATTCGATGAAGCCATTTTGGACTTTAGTCCGGGGGGCCGCTTTTGGATTTTCGATTGGGAGATTTAAATGCGGAAATGTTTTTCTTCTCGCGCTTACGGTTATGCTTTTAGCGCCTTTCTCATATACCGAGGCGCAGCAGTCGGGAAAAGCCCCACGGATCGGACTGCTTATTACTGGGTCGCTTTCCAACGCGACAGGGCGTGTTCAAGCATTGCAGCAAGGTTTACGTGAGCTTGGTTACGTGGAAGGAAAAAATATTGTCATTGAGTATCGCTACGCTGAAGGTAAGTCGGAGACTCTCCCTGAGCGCGTCGCCGAACTAGTCCGTCTCAATGTCGATATCATTGTTACTGATACTTCAAATGCCATCACTGCGGCAAAAAACGCGACTACGAAGATTCCGGTTGTCTTTACCACAGCCAACGATCCCGTTGCCGATCGTCAAGTTTCCAGTCTGGCAAGACCAGGTAAAAATCTAACTGGGTTTTCGATCCTTGCTCTCGACCTAAACGGCAAGCGACTCGAGCTGCTCAAGGAGACATTGCCTCGGATTTCGCGGATTGGCTTTCTCACGCGAGTTGGCCCAGTGATTGGACAGGATCGCTTCAAGGACGCCGAGAAGGCGGCCAAAGGTTTGGGCCTGCAGCTTCGCTACATTGGCGCGAAAGACGCCGATGATCTAGAGAATGCAATCGATGCGGCAAAACGCGCCGGTGTTCAGGCTCTCCTGGCACACCCAAGTACCTTTGTGGCAACAAACCGCGCCCGAATTATCGAGCTCGCCATTAAGGACCGGCTGCCGGTGATCTACGGGTCGAGAGACCATGCGGAAGCCGGAGCTCTTATGAGCTATGGGCCGGATCTGGTCGATAATTATCGACGCGCAGCGACTTATGTCGACAAGATTCTCAAAGGCGCCAAGCCCGCCGATCTGCCCGTCGAACAACCGACGAAATTTGAGCTGGTGATCAATCTCAACACCGCCAAGCAGATCGGTTTGACGATCCCACCCAACGTGCTGGCGCGCGCGGATAAGGTCATCCGATGAAAATAGGCATACGGCACGAGGCAATAGGCAAAAATAAAAATGCCAAGCTCTTCGGCTATGCGCTTTGCGCCATACTCTTTGCGCTCTGCACTCCCGCAGAAGCACAGCCAAAGAAAGTCTGGCGGATAGGATATCTATCTTCGTCCAATCCAGTTAGTGAGGCCGCCCGTTTCGACGCCATTCGGCTGGCACTGCGCGATCATGGCTACGTAGAAGGAAAGAACATTGCCATCGAGTACCGCTATGCCGAGGGGAAGCGCGATCGCTTCCCTACGCTTACAGCCGAGTTGGTCCGTTCCAAAGTTGATCTGATCGTGGTAGCAGGAGCGGACGCGGCGGTCCGAGCGGTCAAGAATGCGACCAAGACGATTCCCATCGTTATGGTCGGTCTTGGGATCGACCCAGTCGAGGCAGGATTCGTTGAAAGCCTTGCCCGTCCCGGCGGCAACGTCACCGGCATTACAGACCTTGGTCCGCAGTTGGGCGCGAAGCGGCTGGAGCTGTTCAAAGAAGCGGTTCCCCAACTTGTCCGTATCGCGGTTCTATACGATCCGGCCGCTGCGGGCAGCGTACTCCAGATGAAAGAGGATCTCCCAGTCGCGGCGCGGGCGCTGAAGCTGACTCTTCAGGCTTGGGAAGTACGTGCTGCGGACGGTTTCGATAAAGTATTCACAGCTCTGAGCAAGGAGCGACCGGATGGACTTTACCTGCCCGGGGGATCGCTAATGGTTGCTAACCAAAAACGGATTGTGGGCTTTGCACTAAAGAGCCGTCTACCGTCGATGTATAGCAACAAAGAATTCGTAGAAGTCGGCGGATTCATGTACTACGGGGCGGACCGCTCCGACATCGATCGACGCGTCGCATACTACATGGATAAAATCCTCAAGGGAACCAAGCCCGGTGATCTTCCTGTTGAGCAACCGACTAAATTCGAGCTGGTGATCAATCTCAAGACAGCAAAGCAGATCGGCCTGACTATTCCGCCCAACGTGGTGGCGCGGGCCAATAAAGTGATCAAGTAGACATAAACCGTAAGCAATGAGGAGCGAGTGAAGAGCGGGGAGGCGGAGAGGGAAAAACCATGATGAGAAGAATCGACGTCTTTGCTCTCAGCGCGTTACTCTTTGCGCTTAGCTTTTCCGTCGACGCGCAGCAGCCAAAGAAAATCCCGCGAATTGGTTATCTAACTGGTGCTACGGCTGACGGTCAAACGGCCCGCATCCAGGCTTTTCAGAACGGATTGCGCGAGCTTGGCTATGCGGAGGGGAAAAACATTGTCATTGAATATCGATACGCAGAGGGAAACCGCGAACGCCTGCCCGCGCTAGCGGCAGAGCTAGTGCGTTTAAAGGTTGACGTGATTGTTACGGGCGGGGGTGGAATCACCCGTGTTGCGAAGAAAGCAACGAATACGATTCCCATTATCATGACCAATGATACCGATCCTATTGGCAATGGGTCCGTCACCAGTCTGGCACGGCCTGGCGGAAACATCACGGGACTGTCCAACCTTTCTCCGGAGATAAGCGGGAAACAACTGGAGATTCTGAAGGAAATCATCCCCAAGCTCTCGCGCGTGGCGATCCTGGGGGCTAACGCATCACAACTACGGGAGCTCGAACTCGCCGCCCGAGCGCTCAACGCGCAGCTTCTAACCTCGCTGTAACAGGTCCTAAGGATATTGCGACTGCTTTCCGAGCCGCAGTCAAAGAACATGCTGACGCAGTTCTCGTGCTGCCAGGCCCTATCTTCAATTCCAATCGACCACAGATCGCCAAACTCGCAGTTAAAAGCCGGCTTCCAGCGATATACAGCCATTCACAATACGTCGTAGACGGAGGGCTTATGACCTACGGTGCGAGCTTGCCCGACTTGGACCGGCGCGCTGCAACGTATGTGGACAAGATTCTCAAAGGTGCCAAGCCCGCCGATCTTCCAGTGGAACAGCCCACGAAATTCGAGCTGATCATTAACCTAACGGCCGCGAAGCAGATCGGATTGACCATTCCATCCAATGTCTTGGCTAGAGCAGATCGGGTTATCCGATGATTCAGATCTAAAATCGAAAATCTAAAATCATAAGGCGTCCCGCCGAATGTGCTCGCGAGAGCGAATCGGGTCCTAAGATGAGAAATCGAAAGCCGCCGCACCGAACAGTTCACTCCCTCATTCGATTAGTTCTGATCACAATTGTTCCTCTCATTTCCGCTTGGAAGGATCATATGAAGAACTCTCATCACACGGTGGTCGTCACTGTTCTGGTATTTGCCGCCCTTTTGCAAGGTGCCCCGACCGCGGCGCAGCTCAAGACTCAGACCGTGGACTATAAGCACGGCAACACGGCGCTCACGGGCTATCTTGCCTATGACGGCAACATGACCGGCAAGCGCCCCGGTGTTCTCCTGGTGCATCGCCGTGATGGTATGACGGATTTCACCCGCGAACACGCAGACATGATCGCAAAACTAGGCTACGTGGTCTTGGCCGCCGACATTTTCGGCAAGGGAGTGTTGCCGAAGGACATACCGGAAATGCAGATGGAGACCGCCAAGTACAACAAAGACCGCCTGCTCATGCGGGCGCGCGCGCAGGCCGGTCTCGATACTCTGCGGGAGAATTCTATGGTTGATGCATCCAGGGTCGCCGTCATCGGTTATTGTTTCGGTGGGGTCGTCGCGATGGAGCTAATCCATACCGGCGCGCCTGTCGTCGGGACGATTATCGCCCACGGCTCTTTCCGCGGCTTTGCGCCAGGCGCTGCGAATAACATCAAGGGTCGCGTCCTCATCCTGCACGGCGCTGAGGACCCGACGGCCCCGCTCTCAGAGCTGGATCTCGCGATCAAGGAGCTGCGCCAGACCCAGGTTGATTGGCAACTGGAAGTCTACAGTGGCGCCGATCATACCTTCACCACACCGGACACTCCGGCCAACGAACGAGCCAATATGCGGGCGTGGGCGGCAACGCAAAAATTCTTTGCGGAAGTCTTCAGGAAGTAGAGTGAAGCGAGATTCCTTAACCAGCGCTAAGCTGGGAAGGACTTATGACCTGTGGTGTGAGTTTGTGATCAATCTAAGAACAGCCAAGCAGATTGACCTGACGATTCCGCAAAGGTGCTGGCGCGAGCCAATCGAGTCATCAAATGACAATGAACGGTGCGCAGAAAGCAATGAGCAACAATCATCGGTAGCAGAACATATGATCAAAGAAATTCTTACCTGCGTACTGCTGATTGTATTTGTGGCGATTGTCAATTCTGCCGCGGCGCAGGAGCCGAAGAAAGTCCCGCGGATAGGGTATTTATCGTCGACCGACCGAGCTAGTGAGTCCACCCGTGTCGAGGGAATTCGGCTGGCTCTGCGCGAGCTGGGCTATGTAGAGGGGCAGAACATCGCAACAGAGTATCAATATGCGGACCTAAAGCTCGATCGGGTCCGTGAACTTGCGGTCGAGCTGGTGCATCTCAAAGTGGATATCATTTTGGCAGCAGGAGGAAACTCCGTGATCCGCGCTGCCAAGAATGCCACCAAAACGATTCCTATCATAATGATGGGTTCTGGTATCGATCCTGTCGGAGCAGGCTTTATTGAAAGCCTTGCGCGCCCGGGCGGCAATGTCACTGGCCTTACAAACCTTTCCAGAGAACTAAGCGGGAAGCGAATTGAGCTACTCAAAGAATCGGTTCCGAAAGTTACTACTGTCGCGGTTCTCTACGATCCTGCCCTTCCAGGTGCTGTTCAGGAGGTGAAAGAGATTCTTCCAATCGCGGCGCGTCCCCTGAAATTGACTATTCAACCTTGGGAGGTACGACCCACGGACGATATCGACAAGATTCTTAGTGCCGTGGGCAAGCGCCGTACGGATGGACTCTACGTTTCCGGTGGTCCGGTAATGAACGCTAACCAAAAGCAGATTTTAGGGTTTGCCTTAAAGAGCCGCCTACCGTCGATAGGCTACAGAGAATATGTAGATGCCGGTGGCCTCTTGTACTACGGAGCGGACTTGACGGAGAGCTACCGGCGCATCGCATATTTCGTGGACAAAATCCTGAAAGGGGCGAAGCCCGCCGATCTGCCAGTGGAGAGACCCGCCAAGTTCGAGCTGATGATTAATCTCAAGACGGCCAAGCAGATCGGGGTCACTATTCCGCCCGACGTATTAGCACGGGCGACGCAAATCATTCGGTGAGGCGTGAAAGAAAAGATGAAGAAAAAGATTTTTTGTGTTGTGCTTGGCGCGTTGCTCTTTGCACTTTGCGTGTCTGCCGAGGCGCAGCAGCCGGAGAAAATCTTCCGCATCGGTTTCCTGGATCGAAGCACCGCTGCCGGTAGCGCCCTCCTACTGGAGACGTTTCGGCAGGAGCTCAGCAAGCTTGGCTGGATTGAAAAAAAGAACATTACCTTCGAGTACCGATTTGCAGAACAGAAAACGGAGCGCCTGCCGGAGCTTGCGGCGGAGCTGGTTCGTCTTAAGGTAGATCTAATCGTGGTTTCGGGCAGGGGCCCAGGATTGGCAGCCAAGAGCGCCACCACTACGATTCCCATCGTGATGTTGTCCTTTCCGGACCCTGTGGGTGAAGGTCTGGTTGCCAGTCTGGCGCGACCGGGAGGCAACGTCACGGGGCTCTCGAGTTTAAATCCCGAGCTAAGCACCAAACGCTTGGAGATATTGAAGGACGTAGTCCCCAAGCTCGCCCGAGTTGGATTTTTGCAGCAGCCAGGAGCTCTCGGACCAGTAGACCTCACACTGAAAGATCTCACGGCTACGGCTCTAGCACTGAAGCTAAAAATGACGGCGATCGAGACCGAAGCCGGCGCCAAAGGTTTAGAGAGCGCCTTTCAAACCGCAAAGCAGAAACAGGTGGGCGCAATTTTGACCGGCGGGGGTCGCTCCTTCTTTGCCGAAAGAAGGCGGATCGTCGAGCTTGCCAGCAAATACCGATTCCCTGCTATTTACCCACAGGATGATTTTGTGGAAGCTGGCGGTCTCATGTCCTACGGAGCGGACTACGATGATTCGTATCGGCGCGCGGCTGTTTATGTGGACAAGATTTTGAAAGGCGCCAAACCGGCTGATCTACCCGTGCAGCAGGCAACGAAGTTTGAATTCATCATCAATCTCAAGGCGGCAAAACAAATTGGGTTAACGATACCAGTCCGCGTGCTTGAGCGGGCGAATAAAGTCATCAAATGAAATATGTAGATCGCGGAAAGCAAAATCCTTAGCGCCGAAAGAAATAACTGGTAACGCATTCAAGGAAGCAACCAACGCCGGCAGCGGCGCTTTCGCAATGGCGTCGAGTTCGCTTCTCACTGCCAATCAAAGACAGATCGTGGACATGGCGACAAAGAATCGCCTGCCGGGTATTTACCATAGGGGAGATTATGTCGACAGCGGCGGCTTGATGTCGTACGGCGCCGACCAAGTCGAACCGTACAAGCGCGCAGCGTCGATGGTCGACAAGATCCTGAAAGGCGTTAAACCCGCCGATCTACCAGTGGAGCAGCCTAAGAAGTTCGAATTCATCATCAATCTCAAAGCGGCGAAGCAAATCGGTCTCAACATTCCGCCGAATGTGTTAGCGCGGGCGGATCGAGTCATTAAATAATTTGGGTTGCGGATTTTGGCTTGGGAGCGAAAAACGATGAACAGAAGATCTCGTCTGCAATGGGCGGAATCTTTTTCCGATAATCTAAACTTTAAAACCTGTGGTGACCAAAGTCGAACCATCCAAGATCGAAAATGGTTGAAGTTCTTTACACTGGTCCTCGCGCTCATCTTCGATGGCGCTGTAGCGCAGGCGCAGCAGCCCAGGAAGGTTTCGCGGATAGGGTATTTGTCGCAGCTCGACCGAGCCACTGAATTCAGCCGCGCCGAGACAATTCGGCTGGCTCTGCACGACCTTGGCTACATTGAAGGACAGAACATCACCATTGAATACCGGCACGCGGAACGGAAATTTGATCGGCTCCCCGAGCTTGCAGCCGAGTTGGTGCGTCTCAAAGTTGATATCATCGTGGCATCAGGTTCCGACACCGTGGTTCGAGCGGCCAAGAATGCGACGAAGACGATTCCCATCGTTATGTCGGGGCAAGGGGTCGATCCAGTCGAAGCAGGCCTGGTTGAAAGTCTTGCCCACCCCGGCGGCAACGTCACTGGCCTCACAAACCTTACCGGAGAACTAGGCGGGAAGCGGTTGGAGCTGCTCAAACAAACCGTTCCCAAACTTGCCCGTGTCGCGGCTCTCTATGACCCAGCCGCTCTGGGCAGTGTCCGTCAGCTAAAAGAAGATCTTCCGGCTTCGGCGCGTACGTTGGGGTTGACGATTCAGCTTTGGGAGGTACGAGATACGGACGGTTTCGAGAGGGTGTTCGCCACGCTGAGCAAAGAGCGCCCGGACGGACTCTACCTGCTCGGGGGCACGCTGATGCGCGCTAACGAAAAACGGATTCTCGCGTTTGCGTTAAAGAGCCGGCTTCCGTCGATGTACTTCACCAGAGAATTCGTCGATGCCGGTGGACTCATGTCCTACGGGGCGTCGCGCGCGGATAGCGACCGGCGCGTAGCCTATTACGTGGACAGAATCCTGAAGGGAGCGAAAGCTGCCGATCTGCCAGTGGAGCGGCCGACAAAATTCGAGCTGGTGATCAATCTGAAAGCGGCCAAGCAGATCGGTCTCACGATTCCTCAAAAGGTGCTGGCGAGAGCCGACAAGGTGATCAAATGAATTTTGGATTTTCGATGGTTCGACACGGCTCACCACAGGTTTTGGATTTTAGATTGGAAACACAAGGCATCACTAAGACAACCGGCATCGCATGGTCGCGGTTCCGATCCAATAATCGAAAATCGGCAATCCAAAATCCAAAATGGGTTGGGATTTTAGCAATCGTCGTCGCCTTTACGTTGCGGAGCGAGGGCAGTGGCGCAGCAGCCGACAAAACTCCCTCGAATAGGATTTCTCATCGCCACCTCTCCTGCCGCGATTGCCTCGCGGCTGCACGCCTTCCGAACAGGTTTGCAAGAGCTTGGATACCTCGAGGGGAAAAACATCGTTATCGAGTATCGCTCAGCTGCGGGAGAAATCGATCGACTGCCTGACCTTGCAGCCCAACTCATCGGCCTCAAAGTAGACATCCTCTTCTCCACCGGCCCGCAGTCAACCCGTGCCGCCAAGAAATCAACATCGACGATTCCGATTATCATGGGGTTTGACAACGACCCGGTTGGAAATGGGTTCGTCGTCAGCCTTGCACATCCCGGTGGAAACATCACCGGATTGTCGACTCTCGCGCCCGAGATAAGTGGCAAACAACTGGAGCTTTTGAAAGAAATCGTTCCCAGATTGACCAGCGTCGCAGCCTTCGGGACTTCCAGTCAGCCAGGTACTGCGCGAGCGCTAAAGGAGAGCGAAGCTGCCGCAGGGGCTCTCGGACTGAAGTTTCGATTCTTCGATATACCGGATCCCAAGCATATCGAGAGCGCGTTCAATGATGCCCGCAAGGAGCGAGCTGAGGCGGCCATCGTTCTGAACAGCCCCATTTTCAATGCCCAGCGAACACAAGTTCTTTCCAGCACAGTGGGATCCGAAGCTTGGAATTCACGTGACTTGAAGTCGCGGC
>JADMIO011210322.1_pt1 | contig 47968 bp, 43 predicted proteins | sample 8958161 | NCBI WGS metagenome assembly JADMIO01 (sample SAMN16585339, study PRJNA669376) | soil metagenome | isolation source: Crop rotation soil | place: USA: Cullars Rotation, Alabama | collected 2011
CCGCGACTTCAAGTCACGTGAATTCCAAGCTTCGGATCCCACTGTGCTGGAAAGTCGGCTTCTCGACGCACTGCAGCAGATCCTCGGGCGCACCGAGCGCGCGCAGAGCGGCGCGCATCAGACGGACCGTTTCGTTGGTCGTCTGCCGGCTGGCCGGGTGCGGCGAGAAGATCACCGCGTCCTTGCACTTGATGGCGTAGATGGCGATGCCGATCGGGGTGATGTAGGGGCTCGTCACCGGAATGAGCGAGGCGATTACACCCGCGGGCTTCGCATATTTGACGATGCCCTTCTCGGGAATCTCCTCGATGACACCCATGCTCTTCTGGCGCAGCGCGTCGCGCAGGATGCCGAGCACCTTCGAGCGGCGGCCCGCTTCGCGGCTGCCCATGCCGCTCTCGTCCACGCTCATGTTGGCGAGCCGCGCGGCCGACGTCTCGTTGCCGGCTGCCCAGCCAATCGCCTGGCAGAGGCGGTCGACGCCCGCCTGGTCCGCATGCGCGATCGCCTGCATCGCCGTTTTCGCGCGGCGCAGCATGTCGTGGGCGAGCGTCCGTTCGTCGGGTGTGATCGTTCGTGTTGCCATCTGTTCGGCGCGTCCGAGAGGATCCGCGCTCCTTCCGCTACTGCCCGTCGTACTCAACCGGAATACGAACACGCATCGGCTTCTCGCGCGCGTATTCCTCAGCCACTTCGGCGGTGAGTCCGGCGACGCGGCCGATGATGAAGATGAACTTGCCGGCCTCGGGAGGGAAGCCGAGATCGGAGAGCACCGCCGCGAGGCCGCCGTCGATGTTCATCGGCAGCGGTCGCACCCGCTGCGCAACCGCCGCGTGAATGGCGCGCATGAAGCGCACGCCTTCGCCTTCCTCCTCGCCAGTACGGGCCAGCGCGAAGAGGACCTCGACGCGTGGGTCGGACGTGCGATGAACGCGATGGCCAATGCCCGGCACGCGCTCGCCGCGCTCGATCGTGCGCGCGACGAGATCTGCCGCCGCCGATTCGAAGGAAATCGATCGGCGCTTCGCCTGGTGAATGCCGTCGGCAATCATCGTCATGCACAGTTCGCCGGCGCCGCCATGCTCGTTGCCGATGGCCAGGATGCCCGCGGCGATCGCGGCGGAAATAGATTGCCGGTTGCCGGACGCGACCAATCGCGCCGTCGCGCACGAGGGCGCGCCGGGGCCATGATCCGACACCGACGTGAGGATGGCGTCTATGAGCTTGCGCTCGCGGTCGTCGGGCAACCGCCCGCGGTGCAGCAGGAAGACCGTGTCCGCAAATGACGTCTGCCGCATGAGCTGCGTGACATCGTGGCCGTGAATCCAGATTGCGGACTCTTCCGAGCGCACGATGGCCGTTCGCCACTGATCCATGAAGCACGGATTATCGCCGGAGACCGCGCGCGCGCCATGCATGTAACGGTAGCGACACCGTTACGTTCTTGTTGCTTCCCCGGGCGGGTGCTACGGTGCAGGCCTCGCGAGAGGTCTGCGATTTACTTGGAGGCAAAGGTGGGGAAGGCCAGAGCAGTCAGATCCGTCTGCATTGCGGCGTTGCTGTGCGCGCTCGGCGCGGCCACCGCGGCGGCGCAGGCGGTTGCAGGTTCCCAGATTTCGGGCATCGTTCGTGACAGCAGCGGCGGCGCGCTGCCGGGCGCGGAGGTGACGGTCACGAAGACGGACACCGGACTGTCGCGAACGACGTATTCCGGCTCGGACGGCACCTACGCGCTGCCGAACCTGCCCGTCGGTCCGTATCAGCTCAAGGTGGTGCTGCAGGGCTTCACCACCTACGTCCAGGACGGCATCGTCCTGCAGGTCAACACCAACCCCGAGATCAACGTCACGCTCGCGCTTGGCGCCGTCAGCGAGCAGGTGCTCGTCACGGCCAACGCGACGATGGTCGAGACCCACACGACCGGTGTCGGTCAGGTCATCGACCAGCAGCGCCTGGCCGAACTTCCCCTGAATGGGCGTCTGGCGACGGAATTGATTTATCTCTCCGGCCTCGCTACGCCAGCGCCGCAGGGCGATCTCAACACCAACAAGAACTTTCCAACGGTGACATTGTCGGTCGCCGGCGGACAAGCCAATGGCATCACCTACATCATGGACGGCGGCACGCACAACGATCCATTCAACAACCTCAACCTGCCGACGCCAGGCCCTGATGCGCTGCAGGAATTCAAGGTCGAGACCAGCGCGCTGCCGGCGCGCTATGGACACCACGCGTCTTCGGCCGTGAACCTGATCACCAAGTCCGGCACCAACCAGTTCCATGGCAGCGCCGCGGACTTCGTCCGTGATTTCCATTTCAACGCGCGCAACTTCTTCGCGCCGACGCGCGACAGTCTCCGGCGGAACCAGTTTGGCGGCACGGCCGGCGGACCGCTCGTGAAGAACAAGATGTTCTTCTTCGGCAGCTATCAGGGAAAAATCGAACATACCAAGCCTGCGGAGACGCTCAGTTTTGTTCCGACACAGGCCATGCGCAACGGCGACTTCTCCGCCTTCGCGTCGCCCGCGTGCAACCTCGGGCGGCAGATCACCTTGCCCGCCCCGTTCGTCAACAACACCATCGACCCGTCACGGTTCAACCCGGTCTCCGTCGCCTTCCTGAAGTACCTGCCGGTGCCGAGCGATCCGTGCGGGCAGCTCCGTTACGGCATCCCCAACAACAACACCGAGCACGAGGCGCTCGGCAAGGTCGACTACAACACGAGCACCAAGCAGACGATGTTCGTGCGCTACATGTTCGCGCGCTACGAGAACCCGGCGACGTTCGACGGCAGGAACGTGCTCACACTGAGCCGCACCGGGCAGACCAATCTCGTGCACTCGATCGTCTTCGGGCATAACTACATCCTGTCAGCGAACACGTTGAACTCTCTGCACGTGACCTTCAACCGCACGCTCAACGACCGTCCGCTGCCGGAGTACTTCAGCGCGACGGACCTCGGCAGCCGCGTCGTCAGTCCGCTGAAGGGATACGTCGGCATCTCGGTGACCGGCAGCGGCTTCAGCGTCGGCAACGGCGGCACCAACCCGGGTTACTTCAACTCGAAGAGCCTGCAGTTCGCCGACGACGTCGATCTGATCCGCGGGCCGCATCAGTTCTCGGTCGGCGGGAACTGGATTCGCACGCGCATCGAGACGCTGAACAACCGGCCGACCAACGGCGCGTTCACCTTCAACGGCCAGACGACGGGGCTGCCGCTCGGCGACTTTCTGATGGGAAATGTCAGCAGCTTCCTGCAGGGCAACCCGGTCTACGACTACGACCACAACGACTACGTCGGCGCGTACGTGCAGGACAACTGGAAGGTCCGTTCCAACCTGTCGGTGAACGCGGGCGTCCGTTGGGAGCCGTTCCTCCCGATCAAGAACACCTACGACTGGGTGAGCCACTTCGATCGCGCTGCTTTTGACGCCGGTGTCCACAGCAGGGTCTACCCGCAGGCGCCGGCGGGGTTGTCGTTCCCTGGCGACCCGGGCTATCCGGGCCACGCATCGACGTTCGGCAAGATCGCGAACTTCGCGCCGCGACTCGGAACCATCTGGACGCCGAAGGGCGACGACACGCTGAGCGTACGCGGATCGTGGGGCGTCTTCTACGATACGCCGCACCTCTTCTTCAACACGCGCTTCGCCAACAACCCGCCCTGGGGTGCGCAGATCACGATCACGAACCCGGCGGGCGGCTTCACCGATCCGTACCTCGGATACCCGGGCGGCAATCCGTTTCCGGCGCTCAACACTGACTGGAAGACCGCCGCGTTTCCGGCGTTCGGCGTCTACGTGAACTCGCCGCTGCACATGCAGCCGACGCAACTGCAGCAGTGGAACCTGAGCGTGCAGAAGCAGCTCGGCGACTGGCTCGGCGGCGTCACCTACCTGGGTACGCGCTCGACGCACCTGTGGCGCGCCACGGAGCTCAATCCGGCGGTGTTCGGTCCCGGCGCGACGACCGGCAATACGAACGCACGACGGGTACTCGAGCTGGCGAATCCGGCGCAGGGCCAGTTCTACGGAACGATTGGTCAGGTCGACGACACGGGCCGCGGCAACTACAACGGCCTGCTGCTGTCGCTGCAGCGGCGCTTGAAGAACAACCTGAGCGTGCTGTCGAACTGGACGATCTCGAAATGCCTGTCGGATCCGGTGACGACGGAGATCACGGGGCCGACGATCGTCGACCCGAACAATCCGGGCCTCGATTATTCCTACTGTGCCTCCGACCGCCGTCACGTCGTCAACGTCTCCGTCGTGGCGCGCACGCCCGACTTCTCGAACGGCGCGATGCGGGCGATCTTCAGCGAGTGGCAGGTGTCGCCCATCGTGCGCTGGCAGACCGGCGATCGGTCGTCGGTGACCACGGGCGTCGACAACGCGCTGACGGGCATGGGCGGGCAGCGTGCCGTGCAGGTGCTCGACGACCCCTACGGCAGCGGCGCACCCGATAATTACCTGAACCGCGCGGCGTTCGCATCGCCGGCGGCGGGGACGTATAGTTCGTTGAAGCCGTTCACGATCGTCAACCCGGCGCGGCTCACCAACGACCTGGCGCTGGCGCGCAACCTCCGCCTCGGAGACAGCCGCAACGTCCAGCTTCGCTGGGAGATCTTCAACGTGCTGAACCACACGAACTTCAACGCGCCGGTGACCGCGCTGAACAGCGCCAACTTCGGCAAGATCACCACGGCGCAGGACCCGCGCATCATGCAGTTTGCCGTGAAATTTGATTTCTAAATGCGAGTGGCAATGAGGAACCACGGCTCTCTGTGTTCTTCGTCTCTCCGTGGTTTGTGGTTGCTGCTGGCGGCGTTGCTCGTGCCGGCCGCGGTGCTCGCGACAGGTAACGAGTGGGACTCGCGCGATGGCGATCCGGGCGGCCAGCGCTATTCGACGCTGAAGCAGATCACGCCGGCGAATGTCGCGCAGTTGACGACCGCGTGGACATTCGACACGAAGAGCACGGCGCTGCAGGTGACGCCGTTGGTCGTCGGCGGCGTGATGTATCTCGGCGCGGGATCCACTGTCTACGCGCTCGAACCCGAAACCGGCAGCGTCATCTGGAAATCGGACTTTGCCGCGGCGGTGACGCGGCGCGGAGTTGCCTACTGGGCTGGCGCGAACGGCGTGGCACCGCGCCTCTTCTTCGGTTCCGGCGATCGCCTCGTGGCGATCGATGCGAAGACCGGCGCTGCGGTTCGCACGTTCGGGACCGACGGATCGGTCGATCTGAAGGCCGGTATCAAGGGCGACGTGGACGGGCGCATCGCGCTGCTCTCGCCGCCGGCGGTCTACAAGAACGTCATCATCACCGGCGGCAACAACGGCGAGCAGGCGCCGAGTCTTGGCCTCTACGGTGACATCCGCGGATGGGACGCGATGACCGGCCGCCTGCTCTGGGCGTTCCACACGGTGCCGCGTCCGGGCGAACCGGGCATCGAGACGTGGGAAGGCGACAGTTGGAAGAGCCGCAGTGGCACCAACATGTGGTCGTTCTTCACGGTCGACGTGGAGCGCGGCCTCGTCTTCGTGCCGACCGGATCGCCGACGTCCGATTACTACGGCGGGGATCGCAAGGGCAACAACCTCTATGGCAATTCGGTGATCGCGCTCGAAGCGAGCACCGGCAAGTTGAAGTGGGCGCGGCAGCTGGTGCATCACGACCTGTGGGACTTCGACGTCCCGGCCGCGCCGGTGTTAATCGAGGTGAACCGCAACGGCCGCCGCATCCCGGCGGTCGCGGCGATGAGCAAGGCGGGACTCCTTTTCATCTTCAACCGCGAAACCGGCGAGCCGCTCTACGGCATGGAAGAGCGCCCGGTGCCGAGGAGCAACGTTCCCGGCGAAGCTTCGTCACCGACGCAGCCCTTTCCAACGAAGCCCGCCCCGCTCGCCAGGATCGAGTTCGACCCGGCGAAGGAGATGTACGCCCTGACGCCGGATCACGCGGCATTCTGCAAGGACCTGTGGGACAGCAACCACCTCTACACGAAGGGTCCATTCACTCCGGCAGACATCGACAACTTCATGGTCACCTTTCCGAGCACGCTCGGGGGCGCGAACTGGAACGGCTTTTCCTACGACCCCGCGCGCGGGCTGCTCTTCACGAACGTGATCGACATGGGTCAGGTCGGAAAAATGCAGATGGGAACCGGCCGCCAGGGCGGGCCGGCGACCTGGGTGCGCAACACGCCGTGGGGCGGTCCCGTCGGCCGCTTCTGGGATCCGCAGAACAAGATTCCCTGCTCTGCACCGCCGTTCGGCGAACTGATCGCCGTTGACGTGAACAAGGGCGACATTGCCTGGAAGGTGCCGCTTGGTTTCATCGAGGAGTTGAAAGCGAAAGGCTTCGACAAGACCGGCGCGCTGAACATCGGTGGCAGCATCGTCACTGCGGGCGGAGTGATTTTCATCGGCGCGACGACCGACAAACGGTTCCGTGCGTTCGATGAAACCGGCAGGCAGTTGTGGGAAACGACGCTCGAGGCAAGCGCCCACGCGATTCCGATGACGTTCATGGGGAAAGACAACCGCCAGTACGTTGTCGTTGCCGCGGGCGGAGGCAGCTTCCTCGGCTCGCCGACCGGAACGAAGATTGTCGCCTTCGCGTTGCCCCAAAGAACGGAGACACGGAGCGCACAGCGATGAATCGTCTTCGTGCTTCCGCGATTCGAGCGGGCGTGGTCATCGTCGCGCTTCTGTTGCTCACCGTGGCGCCAAGCGGTCAGGGACGCGGCGGCGGAAGGCAGGGGGGCCCGCCGCGCGTTCGCACCCGCAAGGTCGTCCTTGCATGGGCGGACACGCGCAACGGCATCGCGCAGCACGATTCCACCTCGCACGCGCTGGCGGTCATCGAGCGCCTCGGATACGAATCCGGCGTCTACGATACCTATATCCGCACCGACTCGAACATCATTGCCAGCAAGCCGCTGATGACGACCGGGCAGCCGGCAAGCGGCGGGCCGAGCCTGGCGAACGTTGACGCCATCTTCTTCATGGGCCACCGGGATGTCCCGCTCGATGCGCAGCAGCGCGCCGAGCTTGCCGCCTTCGTGCACGATCAGGGGAAGGGGTTCGTCGCGGCGCACGTCGCGCTCACCGCGTTTGCAGGATGGCCGGAATTCGGCGATCTGCTCGGCGGCCGCTACGACGAGCATCCGTGGAACACGGCGAGCGGCACCGTGATCAACGCCGATCCGTCGTTTCCGGCGACCAGACATTTTCCGGCGACCTTTCCGTTCACCGACGAGTTCTATCAGGCAAAGAGCTTTTCGAGCGACGCACACGTGTTGCTGCGCCTCGACACATCGAAGATGCCGGCGAACGCGAACCTGAGGAACAGCGATTTCCCGCTGGCGTGGTGGAAGACGTACGGCAAGGGACGCGTGTTCTATTCCTCGTTCGGCCACGCGGCGGAGACGTGGGACAACCGTGACGTCGCGCAGATGTACTTCGAAGCCATCAAGTGGGCGCTGGGCCTGACGTAAGATCCGGTCGTGGCGAACCCGCCTGGCCAGAAAATCTGTAACAGCATCCTCGACGCCATCGGCAACACGCCGATGGTGCGCGTCCGCAAGCTCACGCGCGGCGTCATCGACGCCGAGGTCCTCGTCAAGCTCGAGACGTTCAATCCCGGCAACTCGATCAAGGACCGGATGGCGGTGCGCATGATCGAGGACGCGGAGCGGACCGGCGCGCTCAAGCCGGGCGGCACGATCGTCGAGGGCACCTCCGGCAATACGGGCATGGGACTCGCCATCGCCGCCATCATCAAGGGCTACAAGTGCATCTTCACCACCACCGACAAGCAGTCGAAGGAGAAGGTGGATGCGCTGAAGGCGTTTGGCGCGGAGGTGATCGTCTGCCCCACGGACGTCGACCCGGAGGATCCGCGCTCGTACTACTCCGTCTCCTCCCGTCTCGAGCGCGAGATTCCGGATTCGTGGAAGGCCAACCAGTACGACAATCTGTCGAACACCGCCGCCCATTACGAGCAGACCGGACCAGAGATCTGGGAGCAGACCGACGGCCGCGTGACGCAGCTGGTGTGCGGCGTCGGCACCGGCGGCACGATCAGCGGCGTCGGGCGCTACCTGAAAGAGAAGAACCCGCGCATCAAGGTGTGGGGCATCGATACCTATGGGTCGGTGTTCAAGAAGTACAAAGAGACCGGCGTCTTCGACAAGAACGAGATCTATCCGTACATCACCGAGGGAATCGGCGAAGACTTCCTGCCGCGCAACGTCGACTTCGACGTCATCGATCACTTCGAGAAGGTGACCGACAAGGACGCGGCGATCATGACGCGGCGCATCACGCGCGAGGAGGGGATCTTCGCGGGCAATTCCGCCGGGTCGGCGATGGCCGGCCTGCTCCAGCTGAAAGACAACTTCACGAGAGACGACGTGGTGGTCGTCATCTTCCACGACCACGGATCACGCTATCTGGCGAAGATGTTCAACGACGAGTGGATGCGCGCGAAGGGCTTCCTCGAGGTCACCGGCATGACGGCGCGCGATCTCGTCGCGCTCGGCGTGTCCGGCGAGCTCTATGCGATCGAGGCGGCGCGGCCGGTCGAGGATGCGATACGCGTCATGAGCGACCACGACTTCTCGCAGATTTCGATCACGCGCGGAGGGCGCGTCATCGGTTCGCTCAACGAGTCGCAGCTCTATAACGAGTTCATGCGCGACCCGGAGATCAAGCACAAGCCGGTCGAGGCGATCATGCAGCCGGCCTTCCCGTTCGTCGACATCTCGACGCCCGTGCAGCTGCTGTCGAGGATGATTACGCCGGAGAACCCGGCGGTGCTGGTGCGCGATTTCAAGACGGAGAAGACCTTCATCATCACGCGCAGCGACATCATCCGCGTGCTCTGTTAGCTGCCGGCGCCGGCCGCCGCCGCCGGCAGCGCGACCCGGAACGTTGCGCCCTGGCCGCGCCCCGCGCTGTCGGCGGTGACGTAGCCGCCGTGCAGTTCGACGAGGCGGCGCACGATCGACAGTCCGAGTCCCAGCCCTCCATGCCGCCGGTTGAGCGTCGGCTCCGCCTGGCGGAACGTCTCGAAGACGTGCGGGAGAAAATCCGGCTCGATGCCTTCGCCGGTGTCCGAGACGGTCAGCGTGACGTGCGCCGGCGTGTGCGCGAGCGCCAGCGACACCGTGCCACCCGACGGCGTGAACTTGATGGCGTTGCTGAGTAGGTTCCAGACGACCTGCTGCAGCCGTGTCGAGTCGCCGAGCAGCTCGGGCAGCGCGGGTGACGGCGCGACGGCAATCGTCACGCCCTTGGCGCGCCCTGTCGGTTCGAGGCTCGCGACGACCGTGGAGACGACGGCGGCGATGTCCACGGGCTGGATGTCGAGCGTCAGCTGCCCGGCGGAGAAACGCGAGACGTCGAGCAGGTCGTCGACGAGCCGGGCGAGCGCGTGCGCGTTGCGCTCGATCGTGTCCGCTGACTGCTGCACGGTGTCCGCGTGGCCGGATCGTTCGACGAGCATGCGCGCGCGCCCGACGATGACGTTCAGCGGCGTGCGCAGCTCGTGCGACAGCGTGGCGAGGAATTCATCCTTGACGCGGTTGGCTTCGTTCACCTCGCCATACAGGCGCGCGTTCTCGATGGCCAGCGCCGCCCGCCGTCCCAGCTCCGTCGCAAACGCGAGATCGCTTTTCGTGTAGTGGCGGTTCGGGGTCGAGCTGACGAAGCTGATCGCGCCGAAGACCTTGCCGGTCACCATCAGCGGCACCACCATCGCCGAGTCGATGCGCAGCGTGCGCAGCATCTCGAGGTGCTCGGCGTCCCGCGCCGCGGCGACGAGCATCTCGTCGGTGACGATCGGGTAGAGCAGCGGCTCGCCGCTTCTCTTCAACTCGCCCATGCCGCCGGGCTCGTTCAGGTCCGGCGGATAGCGCTGATAGATCTCGTGCGCGAACTTCACCTTTTCGGGATCGGTGTGCGCCACCGCCAGCCGTGCCACGCCGCTGTCCTCGAACAGATCGACCGCGCACCAGTCGCCGAGCGACGGCACCGCCAGCTCGGCGAGGCGGCGCAGGTTGTCTCCGTAGTCCAGCGACGAGAGCAGCACGCTCGCTTCGGCGAGAAACACCGCGCGCGTTTCCGCCAGCTGCGCCTCGCGCCGCAGCTCCTGCTGCGCGGCGTAGAGCTGCGCGTTGCTGATGGCGGCCGCGGACAGGTGTCCGAGCGCGCTGGCGACCCGCAGCTCCGTTTCCGTCGGCAGGTGGCGCGTGCGGTAATAGAAAACAATGCTCCCCGCAGGCTCGTCGCGGATGCGCAGGGGGATCGACATCAGCGACTGGATGCCTTCGCGCGTGTAGGCCGCCCGCCGCCCTTCGAGCATCAATGGCGTCTGCGCGTCCTCCGCGATGATCGGCTCGTCGAAGGCGATGGTCGTGTCGCCGTGCAGCGGCATGGCGATGAACTCGTCGCTGAGATTGCGGCTCGCCTCGACACGCCAGATGTCTCCCTGCCGGCGCCAGACCGCGTAGCTGTCGGCGGGGACGACCTGCTCCGCGAGCGCGATGACGCGCTGCAGAATGGTCTCCGCGTCGAGCATCGTCAGCAGCTGCTGCGATCCGCGTGTCAGTACCGTCAGCCGCTCGCGCACGAGCGCTTCCTGCTGCAGCGTGTCCATCCGTTCGATGGCGAAGCCGATCTGATGGCCGATGATGAGCGCGGTCGTCAGCACCGCCGGGTCGAACGGGCCGGCATCCCCGCGATACAGCATGAACTTGCCGCTCAGTTGCCGGCGGCTGACGATGGGGATGAAGCCGAGCGAGGCGATTCGCTCGTCGGCCAGGGCCGTCCGGTACGCCGCCACCAGCGGGTCGACGGCAACGTCCTCGACGACAATCGGTTCGGGCACCGGCTGTCCACGCGTCCACGGGGTGTGGCCTTCGACGGCCGCGCGATAGCGATCGGAGATGCCGCTCCAGGCCTTGAAGCGCATGACGCCGTCGGCGCCGAAGAGCTGAATCGAGGCGCGATCGAGGCCCGTCACGTCGCGCAGTCCGGCGAGCGCCGCGCTGTACATATCGTCGAGGGTCGCCGCGGAACCGATGGCGTCCGCGAGCGCCAGCAGCGCGGCGCCGAGCCGGGAATCCATTCGCCGTAGGATCATAGTGCACCGATAGCTCGTCGGTGCGGTGTCTTGTGCTACGATCCGCACCCAAATAAGGCAGGTCCACATGCGCACCCGTATCTGGTCGGTGTTCACGCCGCTGGGGGTCGCGGTCGTGATCTCCGCCGTCTGGTTTTCTCCGGTCGTCAGTCAGCAGCGCGGGCAGCAAACACCCGCGGCGGGTCCCGCGGCATCTGCGCCGCCGAACTCATTTCCTGCCTACCGGGCTCCACGTCTCAACGGCCATCCTGATCTGAACGGCATTTGGGAGTCGTTCACCACCGCGAACATCGATCTGGAGGATCACGAGGCGCAGGCGGGACCGTACACGGAACTGATTGGTGCCTACAGCGGCTGGCCTCCGGGCCAGAGCATCGTCGAGGGCGGCATGCTTCCCTACAAGCCCGAGGCGCTGGCGAAGAAAAGACAGAACGCCGCCAACCGCATCAAGTCGGACGTCAGCAACGACCGGACATGGCACAACCTCGGCGATCCCGAGATGAAGTGCTACATGCCGGGCGTGCCGCGCGCCACTTACATGCCGTATCCGTTTCAGATCGTGCAGGGGAGCAGCCCCTACATCCTGATCGCCTACGAATACGCGACGACGACGCGCACCATCCGGATGGACTGGAAGCAGGAAGCGCCGACCGACACGTGGATGGGATGGTCGATCGGCCGCTGGGAGGGCGAGACGCTCGTCGTCGACGTCACCGGGCAGCGCGAAGAGACGTGGTTCGATCGCGCGGGGAACTATCACAGCGATCAGCTGCACGTCGTCGAGCGGTACACGCCGCTCAGCCCGTATCACATGCTCTACGAAGCGACCATCGAGGATCCGAAGGTCTACTCGCGGCCGTGGAAGATCAGCTTCCCGCTCTACCGCCGCATGGAGAAGAACGTCCAACTGCTCGAATACAAGTGCGTGCCGTTCACGGAAGAAATGTTGTACGGAAAGTTCAAGAAAGGTGCGTCATGACCTGGCGATGGCTTTCATCAACCGTCTTCGCCGCGATCGCGGCGATCGTGATGTCATCCGCGCTCGTCGCCCAGACCGCGAAGACAGCCGCGCCGAAGCCGTCCGCTGCGACGACGGCGAAGGCGGGCGCGGCGGCGAAGGCCGCCACCGCGGAGAGGGCCTTTACGGTGAAGAAGACGCCGTGGGGCGATCCGGACCTGCAGGGTGTCTGGAACGACGCGACGAGCACGCCGCTGCAGCGTCCCGCCGGCAAGGGCGAGACGGTCACCGGCGAGGACGCGAATCTCTTCGAAGAGCAGCTCGCCAACGACCTGAGCCGCGATCGGCGTGACGGCGGTCCCGAGGTGGACGTCAACCGCGCCTACAACGAGCACTGGATGGATTCGCGGCGCTTGAAGATCACCAACGATCACCGCACCTCGCTCATCGTCGATCCGCCCGACGGCCGGCTGCCGCCGGCGGTGCCGATCAGCGCCGAGCGGCAGAAGATCCGCGCCGAGCGCCAGGCCGCTGCCGCCCGCTTCAACGAGGGCATGCCGAACGTCGCCACGGAGCTGTCGCTGCCGATCCGCTGCATCATCCGGACGGACTCGCCGCCCTACCTGCCGACGATCTACAACAACGATTTTCAGATCTACCAGAGCCCGGGCTACGTCGTCATCGCGCCCGAGATGATTCACAGCGCGCGCATCATTCCGCTCGACGGACGGCCGCACATCGGCCCGACGCTGAAGCAGTGGCTGGGCGACACGCGCGGCCACTTCGAGGGCAACACGCTGGTGCTCGAGACGACGAACTTCCGCACCGATGACGGCACCGTGTATCAGGGCGCCAACCCGGCGACCTACAAGATCACGGAGCGCTTCACGCGCGTCGCCGAGGACACCGTCAATTACGAGTTCACGATCGACGACCCGACGACGTGGACCAAGCCGTGGACGGCGGTGGTCCCGTGGACGAAGATCGACCCCAAGGAGCAGATGTACGAGTACATGTGCCATGAGGACAACTTCGACATCGTGCACCTGCTGACCGGCGCGCGTGCGCGCGAGAAGAACCCGTCGTTGAACCTGAAGAAGCCAGAAACGAGGTAGACGCCATGCGATCGACGATTCTCGGCGCGGCTCTCGCGACCCTCGGCCTCGTCATGGGAGGCTCGACGCTCTCCGCGCATCACGCTTTCTCCTCCGAGTTCGACGCCAACCGGCACGTGATCTTCACGGGCACCGTCACCAAGATGATGTGGGTGAACCCGCACGCGTGGATCTACATGGACGTGAAGAAGCCGGATGGCACGACCGAGGAATGGATGATCGAGGCCGGCACGCCGAACACGCTGCTGCGCCGCGGCTTCACCAAGGCCTCGCTCCAGCCGGGGACGGTGGTCAAGGTCGACGGCTATCAGTCGAAGGACGGGTCGTTGCGCGCCAACGGCCGCGACCTGACGCTGCCCAATGGCAAGACGCTCTTCCTGGCGAACGATCCGGGAGAGAGCGCGCCCGCGGCTAAGAAGTAGCGGCTCTCTGGCGCGCGGCTGCGGCCGCGCGCCGCTCCAAGTCGTCGGGCGCGACGTCTTCCACGTGCGTCGCAATCCACCACGTATTCCCACACGGATCTTTCACCGCGCCGTGGCGGTCGCCGTAGAACTGCGTCTTCGGCTCCTGCACCGACGTCCCGCCGGCGGCAAGGGCCCGCTGATAGACGGCATCGCAATCCGGCTGATACACGTAGATGGATGATGGTTGCGACGGCCATGGACCGGAAGCCTCGCCGAGCATCACGTGCGAGTCGCCGATGAGAACGTCGCCGTGGGCGACGTTGCCATCGGGCATCTTCATGATGTGGACTTCCTTCGCGCCAAACGCGCGCTTCAGGAAGTCCACGAGCTGCGCGGCTCCCTTGACGACGAGGTACGGCGTGAGGGTGTGGTAGGTGTCCGGCACTGGTTTGACGGCCATAGAAAAACTCCCAACTACCAACATCCAACAAGTCCCAACTCCCAAGGCACATACCTTGGAAGTTGGGAGTTGGATAGTTGGGAGTTAGTTGAGCGGAGTCCGCAGCAGCTGTTCCATCAGCTTGCCGCGCGGGCTGTCGGCCGGGACGAACCGCTGCACGCGCTCGCCGGCGAAGACCTCCCCCGTGTAAATGTTCCCCTTCGAATCCACGGCGATCATGTGCAGGCCGAAGAACTGCCCGCCGTTCTCGCCCATGCTCCCGAGCTGGCCGACGACCTTGCCGGTCTCGCGTTCGAGGAACCAGATGTGGTTGTTCGTCAGGTCGGAGATGTAGAGGTACTTCTGCGCCTTGTCGGGTGACATGGCGACGCCGCCGGTGGATCCACCGACCCCGGTGTACTCGGCCAGCTTGAACTCCTTCTTGAAGTTGCCCTGCTTGTCGGTGACGTGGATGCGGTTACCGTTGCGATCCGCGGCGTAGACGAGGCCGTCGTTGGAGAAGTTGAACGTCAGGTGGCCGACGAACTCCTTCGCCATAGGACCGCTCGGCTTGTATTCGTGGTCTTCCGCCCTCGTGCTGATGTCGGGCAGCTTGTGGCCGTAGGCGCCCCACCCGCGTTTGAACTTCAAGGTCGTCAGGTCGAACACCATGATGCGGCCGCCGAGGTAGTTGTCCGCGACGTAGATTTCGTTGGCCGGCTCGTCGAGACGAATCTCCTCGATGCCGCCGACGATCATCGGCGTGGTCGGCGGGTACTTCATGCGGAACGCGGCGCGCGCCGCGGCCTGCGCCGCCGGATCGACGTTGCCGCGGCCGCCACGACCGCCGCCTCCGGGCGGGGGAGGCAGGAACCCGGCGACCGGACCCGTGCCGCCGCGGCCGGCGGTGTGCGTCGGCATCGTCTCTTCCTCGAACTTGCTGCCGTTTTCCAGCTCCGGCGTGTGCTCGATGGCGCCCACCAGCTTGCCGGTCTTTACGTCGTACTTGCGGACCGTGTTCTGTCCGAGGTACGCGAAGCCCTTGCTGTCCACGTCCATGCCGTGGCCCTGCGGCGCGCTGAACGAGCCGATGACGTTGCCTTCCTTGTCGAAATGGATCATCGACGGCGGCAGCGTGCAGCAGTCCGCGATGCCGATCTCCTTTTCGAGCTCGATATTGGTGAGGTCGTTCGGGCGGTCGTAGGCCCACACCGTGTCGTCCTTCGGATCCACCGCCAGGCCCGTCACGCCGCCCATCTTCCAGTTGTTGGGCAGCGGCTTGGGCCAGCCGGGGTCGAACACGTAGCGCGGACCCGATGCCTGTGCCTGCACTCCCAGCGTGGCGTAGACGACGAACAGGCCGAAAGCCATCGAGACCACGACGGCGCCGGCGCGCAACTTCTTCTGCATGCTTATGCCTCTCCCTCGCAACTAACCACGGAGACACGACGGACACGAAGGATAAACCCTATTACCTCCGTGGTCTCCGTGCCTTCGTGGTTCGTGTAGCGAATCCTAATCTAAGATGATCGAGTTGACCAACAGGACAAATACTCCCCTCTCCGTCGCCATCGTCGGCGCGGGGATGGGTGGGCTGACGGCCGCATCGACGCTGCGGCTGTTCGGCTTCGACGTCGCCGTCTACGAGCAGGCGTCGCGCTTTGCGCGCATCGGCGCTGGCATCCAGATGATGCCGAACTCGATGAAGGTCCTGCGCCGCATCGGCGTCGAGGAGCGCGTGCGCGCCACCTCGTTTCAGCCCTATTCGCATTTGAACCGGCAGTGGGACACCGGCGAGGTGATGCGCGAGCTGCCAATGCCGGAGTCGCTCTTCGGCGCGCCCTATCTCTGCATGCACCGTGGCGACCTGCACGAGGCGCTCGCCTCGGTCCTGCCGGCGGACATCATCCATCCAGGAAAGAAGCTGGTTGGTCTCGACGAACGGGGCCAGCGCGTGACGCTGACGTTCGAGGACGGCACGCATGCGCACGCCGACGTGGTGATTGGCGCCGACGGCGTGCACTCCATCGTGCGCGACATGATCGTCGGCCCCGACACGCCGATTCACAAAGGGCGCATCGCCTATCGCGCGGTGTTTCCGTCGGCGCGCATCGGCCGCGACATCGGGAACTCGCGCACGAAGTGGTGGGGTCTCGACCGCCACATCGTCATCTACTACACACGGCGCGACAAGAGCGAAATCTACTTCGTCACCAGCGTGCCGGAGCCCGCCGAGTGGCTGACGAAGGAGTCGTGGTCGGCCAAGGGTGACGTGCGCGAATTGCGCCAGGCATACGACGGATTTCATGCCGACGTCCGCGACGTGCTCGCGGCGTGCCCCGACTGTCACAAGTGGGCGATTCTCGAACGCGACCCGTTGCCGAAGTGGAGTGCAGGGCGCGTCGTCCTGCTTGGTGATGCGTGTCATCCGATGACGCCTTACATGGCGCAGGGGGCCGCCACCGCCATGGAAGACGCGGCGGTGCTCGCGCGCTGTCTCGCGGATGCGGAAGGCGAGGCGCGGACCGCGTTTACGCGCTATGAGGAGCACCGCAAGCCGCGCACCTCGCGCATCCAGGCGATTTCGAGCGCCAACACCTGGATGAAGGGCGGCAACGACGACACCTCGTGGCTCTACGCCTACGACGCCTGGAATGTTCCGCTGACCGAGCAGTCGCTGCACGCGCGCTAAGCAGATCGGACGAGCCGATGCCGAGAAAGAAAACCGCGCCGGCCATCGACGATTTTCCGCCGGTTCCCTACGAAGCCAACCGGCACCAGCAGCTGGTGTGCTACTGGTTTTCGCCTGACCAGATCAGCGACGCCGCGGTCGACGGCCTCCTCGCGGATTTCCTGCAGCGCTGCGTGCAGGCGCCGCGACCGTTGACGCGGCCGCTCGAGATCTGGCGTGGGGCGACCCGCACGCGCGAGGGAGCGTTGAAGGGGATCGGCGTCTCGGGCGATGCGCCGCAGCGCGTGTTCGATTCATTGCTCGATGTCGTCGGCAATGCGTCGTGCGACAACGGAATGCGGACGCCCCTCGAGGCGGAGTTCGAGCCGTTCGCGATGCTCGCCGGCGTGGACATCTGGAAGTTCGATGCGGCGGCGGCGCCGCGGTCGGCGGGCCGCCTTCGTCTCGGCAAGAAGAGGTTCGACGTCCGGTTCCTGCCGTACGTGTGGAAAAAGGGCACTGGACGCCGTACCAGTTCGCCCGTCACCTACGAACAGATCGTCGAGGCGCTCGATTCGTGGCGAGGTCACCTGACGAAGTCACTGATCGATAACTGGAGTTTCTTCCGGGAGCACTGGACCGAGCTGGTCGACGCCGCCGGCCCGTCCAGGTTCGACGCCGCGGTTCTGCAGCGCGTGTGTGAACGCGCCCTCCTCCTCCGGTTCGTAGAGCTGCACATGCCCGAGCACGGACGCATCGTCTGCCAGCCAATCCTGAACCGAGCTGACGGTGGATGGGCCGAAGCGGGATTCGACGTGCGCGTGCTGCTCCATAAAGGACTGACTCCGGGACAGAAGGTCGCGGCGGTCGCCCACGAGCTGGGCCACTACATTCATCATCTGCCGCATTACGTGTTCTTTTCCCGCCTGCCGCTGCAGGTCATGAACAGTCCCGCGATCGAAACCGCTGTCGCACGCGAGTGGCAACCGCTCGGCCAGACTTATTACCTGACGACGGAGATGCGCGCCGACCTGACGGCGTGCGAGTTTCTCGTGCCGGCAGGACTGGCGGAGTACGCTTCGGCGAACACGTTTACGGTAGACGACAACGACCCCGCGCAGCTGGAGTCGATGTGGCTTCGGCGCGCCGTGAACGTGAACGAGAATGACGTGTCGGAGGCGCACTATCGCGCGCTGCTCCAGACCGCCGCCGACGCAACGACCCGCCGCCGATCCGCCGGCTACGACCCCGGCGAACAGCTGCTCGAGCGCCTCGGCTGGTGCATGGCCAATCGGAACAACGCCGACACGATGTCGCAACAGCTGCAGCGCGAGCAGCAGATGGAAGAGGCCTTTCACCGGTTGCTGCGGATCGTCACGGAAGAATCGAGCGAATCGGCCGAAGGTTCCAGCGGCGGCGGGCAGCTTTACCGTCGCGTCACGCTCGACGAGCTGCCGTCGATCGCGGTCGCCGGCCATTGGGAACCGCTCGTGATCGAGCCGCGGGCGGGGACGCGTGCGCAGGGATATCTCGGCATCAAACCGGCGTTCCTGCCAGACGCGTCGCTCGGCAAGCGTCTCGATTGGGTGCCGCATCCAGGTCCATCGCGCGCCGCGTGCGGCTTCGCGGAAGAGTGGCTCGAGGAGGCGAAGTCGAAGGAGATGGGCCTGATGGTGTTTGCGATGGATCCGGTGGAGAGGGAGCTGCGCCATGGCCGCTGACACGGTCGAGTGGAAGGTGGACGAGGAATCGCTCCTGCGTGACCTCGGGTTGTCGTCGGAAGATCGCCGCCTGATACGCGGCCGCACCCGCGATCTCGTCGAGGCGCTGGCGCAGGCGGAGCCGGGGGCAACCAGAGAAACGCCGACGGCATCTGCAAGCGGCACGTTCGCCCCTGGCGCCCCGCTATATATTCCGGCGCTGAAGCTGCACTTGAACCTCACGGCGACGACGCGCCAGACGTTGATCAGCGCCGTCGGCATCGTCGTCAAGATGATGGTCATGGGCGAACTTGGTCTCGCCGCGCTTGCGCAGCCGCTGACGACGACGGTGCTGACCAATCTCATCGGGCAATTCACGCGTCTCAGCGACGAGCAGCGACGAGTCCTCGACGCCATGCTGCAGGTGAAGAAAGAGAAGGGGCTTCCGGGATACGCGCCCACATCGAAGGACATCGCGGCGCACCTCAAATCCACACCGGCGGCGGTCGACAAGGTCTTGAAGCCGCTTGCCGGCAAAGTCGTCCGGCAGGATGCGGCAGCGAAGACGTGGGCGCTCATCCTGTGACGGTCACTAGCGCCAGCTTCCGGACGTCCGACGGTCACGCGATCGCACATACCCATCACCCCGCCAGGCCGAGCGCGCCGCGTCTCGCGTTGATTCACTCGCTCGCCCTCGACCGCACAGTGTGGGACGGGGTCGTGCAGCGTCTTGGCGGCGACGTCGAAATGCTCACCTACGATTGCCGCGGCCATGGGCAGTCGGCACGAGCGCCAGGGCCGTACACCGCGCAGCTCTTTGCGCGCGATCTCGCGGAGCTGTTCGACCACGCAGGGTGGGACAAGGCGGCGGTGGCCGGCTGCTCGATGGGCGGCAACGTCGCGCAGGCGTTTGCGGCAGGCTATCCGCAGCGGGTGTCCGCGCTGGGGTTGATCGATACGACCGCATGCTACGGCGCCGAGGCGCCTGCCAGGTTCAAGGAACGCGCCGACGCCGCGCGCGCCCAAGGCCTGCGGAGCATGATCGACTTCCAGTTGACGCGCTGGTTTTCCGATGATTTCCGTGCGGACAATCCCGACGTGCTGAAGCGGACCTTCGACATCTTCGTGGCCAACGATGTCGACTGCTACGCCGCCAGCTGCGAGCTGCTCGGCGCGGCCGACACGCGAGCCGCGCTCGGCTCGTTCGCGATGCCGGTGGCGATTGTCGTCGGCGAGGAGGACTTCGCCACGCCCGTGGCAATGGCGCAGCAGCTGCACGAGGCGATCGAGCCGTCCACGCTGACGATTCTTCCGCGCGCGCGCCACCTTACGCCGATTGAATTCCCGGATCGCATCGCCTCGGAGCTGCGTGGCCTCCTCGATCGCGCCTGACCTGCTGGCGCGTCTCGAAGCCGTTCCCTTCACGCGCTGGCATCTCCGCGCCCGTCTCGTTGTCGGCAGCGCGACGTTCTTCGACGCGTTCGACGCGCTCTCGCTCGCCTTCGTGCTGCCGGTCCTCGTCCGTCTCTGGCGCATTACGCCGGCGGAGATCGGCTGGCTGATCGCCATCGGCTACCTCGGACAGTTCGCCGGCGCGCTCGTCTTCGGCGCGCTCGCGGAACGGTACGGCCGCGTGCGCAGCCTCGCGGGTGCGACGGCCCTGATGTCGATCGTCAGCATCTCGTGCGCGTTCGCGGGCAACTTTGCGACGTTGATCACGCTCCGGCTCATTCAGGGCGTCGGCGTCGGCGGCGAAATGCCCGTGGCGGCGGCCTACATCAACGAGCTGTCGAAGGCGCACGGCCGCGGACGGTTCTTTCTCCTCTACGAATTGATCTTTCCGATCGGCCTGATGATGACCGGGCAGATTGGCGCGCTGCTCGTGCCGTCGCTCGGCTGGCAGGTGATGTTTCTCATCGGCGGCATCCCCGGCCTGATCGTTACGGTGCTGCTGCTGCGGCTGCCCGAATCGCCGCGCTGGTTGATTGCGAAGGGGCGGCTGCAGGTAGCGGATCGTGTTGTCAGCGACATCGAGGCGAGTGCGGCGCTTCGCACCGCCGAACGACGCACCGTCGAACCAGCGAACCACCGTCCCGCTGCGCGGACGGAACCGCGGTCCCGCGCCGCGGAGCTCCTGTCGCCCGTCTATCGCGCGCGTACGGCGGTCGTGTGGATCCTCTGGGCCGCCGCCTATTTCATTACCAACGGCCTGAACAACTGGATGCCCACCCTCTACAGCAGCGTCTACCATCTCAGCCTGGCCGATGCGCTGCGAGCAGGCACCTTCAATAACATCGCGCAGGTCGCCATCCTCCTGGCGTGCGCTTTCGCCATCGACCGGGTCGGCCGTCGCAGCTGGACCGTGGCCGGCTTTGCCGCCGGGGCGGTGCTGCTCGCGCTGCTCGGAACTTTCGCGGCGCACTCCGTCGTCTCAGTTATTACGTTGGTGACGATTTCGTACGGCATCGTCGGGTCGGTGAACGCGGTGTTGTATCTCTACACGCCGGAGATTTATCCGACGCGCATGCGCGCCATCGGCACGGGCGCGGCGACCTGCTGGCTGCGGCTGGCGTCGGCTGCAGGTCCGCTACTGGTCGGCTATCTGGTCGCCGCCCGCGGTACGGCGTCCGTGTTCCTGATGTTTGCGGCGGCGGGCGTCGTCGGCAGCATCGCGGCCGTGGGCATGCTGGAGACGCGCAACCGGCGGCTCGAGGAGCTGGCGCCGTGAGGCGCCGTCTCGCCGCGGCGTTCGTCGTCGCGGCGATGCTGTTCGCCACGCGCGCCGATGCGCACCATTCGTACGCCGCATACGTCGAGGATCAGACGGTGACGATGGAAGGCACGATTGCAAGCGTGCGCTTCGCCAATCCGCACGTGCTCGTGACGCTCCGCACCGACGCCTCCGAGGTCTACACCGTCGAGTGGCAGAACATCGTTCAACTGCGCCACGGCAACGTCGGGCCGACGACGCTCAATGCCGGCGACCGCATCGTGGTGATTGCTTCGCCGTCGCGCGATCCGCAGGCGCACATGCTGTCGCTCGTCCGCGAAATGCGCCGCCCGGCCGATGGCTGGCTGTGGCGCAGGACGACGCGCCAGTAAAGCGCTGCGCATATGGTGCTACGATCCGCGCCGGACATGCGGAGACCAGATACCACACGCATCCTCATCACCATGCTCGTCGTGTTGATCGCGCTGTCGCTCGCCGGCACCGCGCTGTTCGAGCGTGGCCGCGGTGGCGGGCAGCCGCAGGCCGCACCAGCGGATCCGGCAATCGTGACCGCGACGATCCTGCAGCTGAATGACGTCTACGAGATCAGCCCGGTCGGCGGCGATCTCGGCGGTCTGGCGCGCGTGGCCACGTTGCGCAAACAACTCGCGGCCGAGGATGCGAACACCTTCATGGTGCTGGCCGGCGATCTGTTCAGCCCCTCGGCGCTCGGCACCGCGCGCGCGGGCCCGAATCGCACGGCCCTGAACGGCCGGCAGATCGTCGACATCATGAACCGCGCGGGAATGAACTTCGCGACGTTCGGCAATCACGAGTTCGATCTCGGCAAGGCGGATTTCGAGCAGCGGGTGAAGGAATCGTCCTTTACCTGGATTTCGTCCAACGTCCTCGGCGCCGACGGCAAGCCGTTGCCCGGCGTTCCCGCGCACCAGATCGTCACCGTCGCCAACCGCGCCGGACGGCAGTTTCGCCTTGGCCTGTTCGGCTTGACGATCGACAGCAACAAGCGCGACTACATCGTCTACACGGACAAGCTCGAGGCCGCGCGCCGCGAGATGAACGCGCTGAAGAACGACACGGACGCGGTGATCGCGCTGACCCACCTGGAATTCGAGGATGACGAGGCGGTCGCGGAAGCGCTTCCCGGCCTGGCGATGATCATCGGCGGCCACGAACATCTGAACATCCTCGCGCGGCGCGGCCTCGGCCTCGTGCCGATTGCGAAGGCCGATGCGAACGCGAAGTCGGTCTACATCCACCGGCTTCGCTACGACACGGGCACGCGGAAGCTGACGATCGATTCGCAGTGGCGGCCGATCGACGCGCAGATCGCCGACGATCCCGACGTCAAGGTTGCCGTCGATCGCTGGCGCGACGCGGCGTACGCGGCGTTCCGGGCGGACGGGTTCGAGCCGGATCAGGTCGTCACGACAATCAGCGAGCCGCTCGACGGACGGGAGGAGACCGTCCGCAACATCAGTACGCCGCTCACGCAACTGATTGCGGGGGCCATGCTCGACGCGTTCCCCGGATCGGATGGGGCGATTTTCAACAGCGGGTCGATTCGCATCGACGACACGCTGTCGCCCGGACCAATCACGCAATACGACGTGCTGCGCGTGCTGCCGTTCGGGGGCAACGTGATGCCGGTGAGCGTACCCGGCGCAACGCTGAAGAGGATCATGGACGTCAGCCTGGGAAACAGGAACAGCGGCGGCTATCTGCAGGCGGCGGGGCTCGCCGCCATCGATACCGGCCGCACCTACCGCATCGTGATGAACGATTTTCTGCTGTCGGGCCGGGAGGTCAATCTCGGGTTCATCGCCGACCCCGCGTCAGGCATCAAGCAGCTGCCCGGGGACCCGAAGGAGATGCGCCACGTGGTGATCGCGCGTCTTACTCGAGGGCTTTGACGATCTCCTCGATTACCTTCTTCGCGTCCCCGAACACCATCATCGTCTTGTCCATGTAGAAGAGCGGGTTGTCCACGCCCGCGTAGCCGGCCGCCATCGAGCGCTTGTTGACGATGACGGTGCGCGCCTTGTGCGCTTCGAGGATCGGCATGCCGTAGATCGGACTGCCGGGCTGCTCCGCGAGCGGGTTGACGACGTCGTTGGCGCCGAGCACGAACGCAATGTCGGTGTCGCCGAACTCGCTGTTGATGTCTTCCATCTCGAACACCTGGTCGTAGGGCACTTCGGCTTCGGCGAGCAGCACGTTCATGTGCCCGGGCATCCGTCCGGCGACGGGATGGATCGCATAGCGGACGTTGACGCCCTTGTTGATCAACTTCTCCGCCATCTCTTTCGTCGCGTGCTGCGCGCGGCCGACCGCCAGACCGTAGCCCGGCACGATGATCACGCTGTCGGAGTTGCCGAGGAGGAACGCCACGTCCTCGGCGCTCCCCGACTTCACCGCCTTCTGCTCGCTCGTCCCGGTCGTCGTGCCTTCAGCCGCGCCGAACCCGCCGAGAATCACGCTGAAGAACGAGCGGTTCATCGCCTTGCACATGATGTAGGAGAGGATGGCGCCCGAGGAGCCGACGAGCGAGCCGGCGATGATGAGCATCGAGTTGTTCAGCGAGAACCCGATGCCTGCCGCCGCCCATCCGGAGTAGCTGTTCAGCATCGAGATGACGACCGGCATGTCGGCGCCGCCAATCGGAATGATGGTGAGGACGCCGAGGGCGAACGCGGTGCCGGTCATCGTCACAAACGGCGGCCACTGCCGATCCGGTGTGGCAAAGAAGAAGAGCAGGCCGTTGCCGACGGTGAACAGCACGAAGAGCACGTTGAGGACGTGCTGTCCCATGAACACCACCGGCGCGCTCGAGAACAGCCGGCTGTACTTGCCGAGCCCGGCGAGCTTGCCGAACGCGATGATCGATCCGGAGAAGGTGATGGCGCCGATGAACGTGCCGACGAACAGTTCGAGCCTGTTACCGCGGGGAATCGGCACCTCGACGCCGAACGCCGACGGGTCGATGACGACGGCGAACGCGATCAGTACCGCGGCCAGGCCGACCAGCGAGTGCATGGCGGCAACGAGCTCCGGCATCTGCGTCATCTGCACTCGCCGCGACACGATGACGCCGATAACGGCGCCAACCACCAGGCCGCCGATGGCCAGGTCGAAACGGCGCGTGATCGCGAACGTCGTGAGGATGGCGACCGCCATCCCGATCATGCCGAACAGGTTGCCGCGGCGTGCGCTGAGAGGATGCGAGAGGCCGCGCAGCGAGAGGATGAACAATACGCTCGCCAGCAGGTAGGTGAGCGCGACCTGATTCGCCGTCATTGCGCAGTCGGCGGACCAGAACGTCCGCCTCTACGATCTTCTTTGGATTTCTGCTTGAACATTTCGAGCATGCGCTGGCTCACCAGAAACCCGCCGAACGTGTTGATGGCCGCCAGGCCAACCGCCAGCGTGCCGAGCAGCACGCCGTTGCCGGTCGTGCCCGAGCCCGACGCGAGGATCGCGCCGACGATGATGACGGAGCTGATGGCGTTGGTGACGCTCATCAGCGGCGTGTGCAGCGCCGGCGTCACGTTCCAGACGACGTGATACCCGACGAAGACGGCAAGGACGAAGACGGTCAGGTTGACGACGGTGTGGTCGATGGCGCCGGTCATGGTGATTCGTGACTACTGATTTGTGATTTCCACGCGTCCGTGCATCGTGACGAGCGCCGCGGCAATGATTTCGTCGGTCCGGTTGATGTTCAGCGCTCCCGTTTTGGGATCGATGAGGAGGTTCACAAACGCAAGCACGTTGCGCGCGTAGAGTGCGCTGGCGTCGGCGGCGAGCATCGCGGGCAGGTTGGAGTAGCCGACGAGCCTCACACCATGCTTGACGACCACCGTGTCCTTCTCCGTAAGCGGGCAGTTGCCGCCCTGTTCGACCGCAAGATCGACGACGACCGAGCCCGGCTTCATCGCCTGAATGGTCTCGGCACGAAGCAGCACGGGCGCGGGTTTGCCGGGAATCAACGCCGTCGTGATGATGATGTCGGCGGCGCGCGCGCGCTCGTCGATGAGCGCCGCCTGGCGGCGCCGGTATTCGTCGCTCATCTCGCGTGCGTATCCGCCGGCCGTTTCGGCGGCCCGCCGTTCCTCGTCGGACAGCGGCACTTCGACGAATTTCGCGCCGAGCGATTCGACCTGCTCCTTCGTCGCGGGGCGCACGTCGAATGCTTCAATCACCGCACCCAGACGTTTGGCGGTAGCGATCGCCTGCAGTCCCGCGACGCCGGCGCCGAGGACGAGCACCCGCGCCGCCTTCACGGTGCCTGCCGCGGTCATGAGCATCGGCATGAAGCGGCCGTACTCGCCGGCGGCGATGATGACGGCTTTGTAGCCGGCGATGTTCGCCTGCGACGACAACACATCCATCGTCTGCGCGCGCGTGATGCGCGGCAGCCGCTCGAGGGCGAAGGCCGTCACACCCCGCTGCGCGAGCGCCTCGATGCCTGGCCGGTCGTGCGGTGCGAGCAGCCCGATGACGACCGCGTCAGGCCGCAGCAGGGAGATTTCACACGGATCCGGTCCGCGTACTTTCAGGACGATGTCGGCCTGGCTGTAGACGTCGGCCGCGCTGGCGGCGATCGCCGCGCCTGCCGACTGGTATGTCTGATCCGGAATGTTTGCGCCGGCACCGGCGCCCGACTGGACGACAACCGAGTGGAGCGAGCCGGCAGTGAGCTTCTTGACCGTTTCAGGAGTGGCCGCGACGCGCGTCTCGCCCGGTCGAATCTCGGTGGGAATGCCGATCCGCATCACGAGATTTCAGTATAGGTCACGAAGACGGACGAACCACGAAGGTCACGAAGAACACGAAGTTCAAACTTCGCGTCCTTCGTGGTTACGGCGGATCACGTAAGCGCCGCCTTCAGGCGGCCCGCCTCTAATGCGTCCCGGTCGAGAACGTGTCGCAGCTTTCAATCGTCCCGCCGTCGAGTCCGCGGCGCAGCCAGCGCACGCGGTCGGCGGAGGAGCCATGGGTGAAGCTTTCCGGACTGACCTCGCCGCGCGACATGCGCTGCAACCGGTCGTCACCAATGGCGGCAGCGGCGTTCAAGCCTTCGTCGGCGTCGCCGGGTTCGAGCAACCCGCGCGACTGTGCGTAATGGCCCCACACGCCGGCATAGCAATCGGCCTGCAGCTCGAGACGAACGGACAGCGCGTTCCGCTGCCGGTCATCCCCGCGCGCCTGCTGCGCCGAGACTGATTCGGAGATGCCCAGCAGGTTCTGCACGTGGTGCCCAACTTCGTGTGCCACCACATACGCCTGGGCGAAGTCCCCGGGCGCGCCGAAGCGCTGGTCAAGCTCGCGGAAGAACGAGAGATCGAGATAGACCTTGCGATCGGCTGAGCAGTAGAACGGGCCGACCTCCGACCGTCCTACGCCGCACGCGGACTGGGTTGCGTCGTTGAAGAGCACGAGCACGGGCGGCACATACGCCTGCCCACGTTGACGAAAGACCTCGCGCCAGGTGTCTTCCGTGTCGCCGAGTACGACCGCGATGAACTCGGCCTGCGGATCCTTCTCGCGCACGCCGGTCGTGCCGACGGGCTGTTCCTGCGAGACGTTGGAGCTCGAGCTGATCAGATCCAGCGGATTGGTACCCGTGACCCATGAGATCAACAGAAGCAGCACCAGCCCACCCACACCACCGATCGGAAGGCCGACGCCTCCCATGCTCATCCCGCGACGATCCTCGATGTTGCCGCTCTCTCTACGTCCTTCCCATTTCATGGCGTCGGACAATGCACGCAAGATACCGAAGACGGCTCAGCTATATTGAGAATCGTATGGACCTCGGCTTAACGGACAAGGTTGCCATCGTCACGGGCTCGAGCCGCGGCCTCGGCCTGGCCAGCGCGCGGGCTCTGGCGACGGAAGGATGTCTCGTGTGTCTCTGCGGGCGCACGCCATCGACGCTCGAGCAGGCGAAGCGTGACGTGGCGATGCGCGCGGTTGGCGGCGATCGCGTCCTGGCGATCGCGGCCGACGTCAGCACGCACGACGGCATCAAGACCGTCATCGACGGCACCGTCGCGGCATTCGGCGGCATCGACGTGCTCGTCAACAACGTGGCGCTCGCACGCGGCGCGACGCTCGTCGACACCAGCGATGACGAGTGGAACGAGGCGATCGACCAGACGCTCTTCCCGACGATCCGCGCATCGAGGCTGGCGGTGCCGCACATGAAGCAGCGCGGCGGCGGAGCGATTGTCATCATCGCGTCGGTGTTCGGCCGCGAAGCCGGTGGACGCATGACCTACAACGCGGTGAAGGCGGCGCAGATCAGTCTCGGCAAGTCGCTGGCGCAGCAACTTGCGTCCTCGAACATTCGCGTCAACAGCGTGTCGCCGGGATCGGTCCTGTTCGAAGGCGGTTCCTGGTGGAAACGTCAGCAGGAGAATCCGGAGGCGATCGCCGGGTTCGTCAAGCGCGAGCTGCCGTTCGGCCGCTTCGGCACGCCGGAAGAAGTCGCCGACGTGGTTGCGTTCCTCTCCTCATCGCGCGCGAGCTGGATCAGCGGCACGTCGGTCGTCGTGGACGGGTGTCAAAGCCGGGCGTTCTGAATCAGCTCTGCACCCACAGCTTCGGCTTGCCTGTCCCGTCGTCTGTGCCTTTGATGTACCAGTTCTTGCCGAGCGGATCGTGATCCATCGTCGTGACGAAATCGAACGGCGCCTGGAATTCGATGTAATCGAAACCGGTTTCGGAGGCGACGAGCTGGTGCCATTCGCCGGCCGGGATGAGCACCAGGCTGCCGGGCCCGACAGGGAACACGCCCGCGTCGTGCTTTACCTCGCCGACGCCCTTTTCGATGAAATAGAAGTGCTCGGGGACGACCGAACCGCTCTTCGACGCGTTGTGCACGTGGCGCGGCGAGTGTCCGTGCGGCGCGTAGTACATGCGACCGAGCTGCAGGTCCCACGAGCCTGATAGTCCCGTTTCCTTGTTCACCCAGAAGGTTCGTTCGCGGATGCGCTTCTCGTCCACGAGCGACCGCAGCTGGGTCTCTTCGAAGAAATAACCGGAGGCCGCGGCGTCGGCGCCCGCCTTGCCCGTGTGCTTCGGTACCGTGACGAGCAGCAGCGTCAGCGGAGTGCCGGACGCCGTGATGGTCGCTTCTTCCGCCGGTTCGAGATAGACCCCGGTGCGGCGCTGCGCGAGATGTTCGGCCGTTGCGCCGGCTCGCGTACGAGTGATCCGGGCGTCGGTTCCCTCGAGGATGTAGGCCACCTGCGTCCGGTCGCCGGCAGGAATGCGCCACGTCTGACCGGCGTCGATCTCCCTGATGGCGACGTGCACTCTCGTCCCGTCAGCTGATGAATCGAGGACTGTTCTCACGCGTCCTTCTGGAACGCGTGCCGCCGGCTTGTTCGTAGTGTCGATGACTTTGATCATGGTGATGCCGAAAGATCCTAACGCAGCTTGAACGCAACCGTGATTGTCATGACGACAGGGACGGCTTGTCCATTCAGCAACGTTGGCGTAAAGCGCCATTGGCGAACGGCGTCGACGGCTGCGCCGTCGAGCACGGAGATCGAACGCAGAACTCGCACGTCACGCACCTCGCCATTCTCTCCAATGATCGCTTCGAGGATCACCACGCCTTCCACGTGCGCGGCTCGCGCCAGCGGCGGATACGCCGGCGCCACGTCGTAGACCTTCTGCGGCGGACGGATGTTCCCGCCGACCGGCACCGGAGCGGGCGGCGGCGGTGGAGGTGGAGGCACGTCGGCGGTGACGCAGTTGCAACCGCCGAATGCGACCACACCCACGGCGGAGGGCGCCGCGTCGATGACGGGAGGCACGTCCTGTTCGGGTTGAACGCCGTCGGGTACGTTGGCCGGGGGTACATCCGGGCGGGCGGGTTGCGACGTGGCGGCCGTTGCGTTGCGCCGCGGTGGTGGTGGTGGCGGCGACGGCGGCGTGGGGACCACCAGGATGAATTCAGTTGCCGTACGCGGCGCCGGAAGTTCGTCGGTCGCGAGCACAGTCGTGATCAGCAGCGCGCACGCGGCGAGCAGGTGCACCACAACTGACAGGGCAATCGTGTAGCGTTGCATCGGACCTCCTCTGACTGCCTGGAGGCCTCGCCGGCGGGGCGTGTTATGTGATTGGACTCCGGTCGCCTGCGGTTGTTCCGCGCTTCGCGAAGACGGCGTAATACACCGGGACGCCGACGAGAATGATGCCGAGCGTGACACTGGTCCAGAGCGGATCGCCGATGAGCGCGCTCACCACGAGGTAGACGCACGCGGCGATGAAGATGGCGGGCACGATCGGATAGCCGGGGACCCGATACGGTCGCGTCAGGTCGGTGCGGCGGCGCAGCTTGTAGAGACCCGCCACTGCAAGGCCGTAGAACGGCCAGACGGCGAGCACGAACGTGTCGGCGATTTGCTCGAACGTGCCGGTGAGCACGAACACCGCGCCGAGCACCGCGCTGAAGATGATCGAGATGTACGGCGTGCGGTAGATCGGGTGCACGCGGCCCAGCGTCTTGAAGAACAGCCCGTCTTCCGCCGCTGCGTAGAAGATCCGCGGTGCGCCGAGCAGATCCGAGTTCACCGCACCAAAGGTGGAGATCGCCACGACGATGGAGACGAAGCTCGCCCCGGCGCGTCCCACGAGCGCCGACATCGTATCCGCCGCAATGAGCGGAGACTTCGCCACCATATCGATCGGCAGCACGTACAAATACGCCGCGTTCGTCGTCAGGTAAATCGCCACGATGGCGAGCGTGCCGCCGATGATCGCGCGCGGGAGCGTCCGCTCGGGATCGCGGATCTCGCCCGCGAGGAACGACAAATCGGCGAAACCGTCATAGGCCCAGAGCACGGAGATGAACGCCAGGCCGAAGAGGCGGCCGTCGAAGGCGCCGAGGTGCGCGGGTGCAAGGTTCGATGGTCCAAGCTGCGAAGACGAGAAATGCGCGCTCGACGCGCCGGCGCCGCTGCCGAAGATGACCGCCGCAAGCGCAACGGCCGCGAGCGCCGCGAACTTGGCGGCGCTGGTCACGCCCGTTGTCACGGCACCCGTTTGCACGCCGCGCACGTTGGCGATCGTCGCGGCGACGATGCCGCCGACGGCGCAGTAATCCGCCGCCGCCGGGTGCTGCACGGGGTCGTAGCCGAGCGACCGCAGAAAATATTCGCCGAAGACGGTGGCGATGCCGCTGAGCCCGGCCGCGCGAATCAGCACCAGCTCCGACCAGGTGAACACAAACGCCGCCGGACGTCCCCACGCTTCGCGCAGAAAAACATAGAGGCCGCCGGCGCGCGGCAACGACGCCGCCAGCTCCGCAATCGACAGCGCCCCGCACATCGTCACGGCGCCGCCGATAGCCCAGACGGCGAGCATTGCCAGCGGATTCGGCACTCGCGCGGCGATTTGCGCGGGCGTTCGGAAGATGCCCGAACCGATCGTCATGCCGACGACGAAACCTATCGAGCTCCAGAAGCCGAGACGACGACTCAGCTGCATTGTGACGGCAATAAGCCTACGCGAACTCGGGCACGCGGAATGCTCGTGTCGGGAGTGGTTGGTGGTCGTAGAACGGTCGCGGTTGACGCGCCGATCACTGCCAACCACTCACCACCAACCAACGAGGAGGAGCACAAGTGGGTGTTGCAGCGATGAACTCTCAGGAACGTATGAACGTGGGCCGGGTCGAACGGTGGTTGTCGATTGCCGCCGGCGGGGCGCTTGCCGCGTACGCGCTGAAGCGGCGAGAGGTCCCCGGCGGGGCGGCTGCGATTGCCGGCGCTGCGCTGCTGTATCGCGGAGCGACAGGACACTGTGATGTGTATCAGGCGCTCGGCATTAACCACGCCGGTCGTACCGGTGCGGGCGAGTACGGCACCGGCGTCATTGCCGATCGCGGATCCGATACGCGCTCCCAGCTCGGCGGGCGGCGGGGCATCCTCGTGGAAGAGTCGGTGACAATCGGCCGGCCGATCAGCGAGCTCTACCGCTTCTGGCGGAACTTCGAGAACCTGCCGAAGTTCATGGAACATCTCGAGTCGGTCTCGATGCGCGAGGAAGGCATCTCGCACTGGGTCGCCAGAGGTCCCGCGGGCACGCGCGTCGAATGGGACGCGCGCATCATCAACGAAGTGCAGGACAAGGTGATCGGCTGGCAGTCGCTCACCGGCTCGACGATCTCGACCGCGGGCTCCGTCAACTTCGACCAGGATCCGCACGGCACGCGCGTCACCGTCCACCTGCAGTACAACCCGCCGGGCGGCAAGCTTGGCGCGGCCGTGGCGAAGATGTTCGGCGAAGAGCCGAATCAGACGATTCGTGAAGATCTCCGCCGCTTCAAGCAGTTGATGGAAGCCGGCGAGATTCCAACCACGAAGGGTCAACCCTCGGGTCGCCGATGAAAGCTGTCTGCTGGGAAGGACGCGGGGACGTTCGTGTCGAGACCGTCCCCGACCCCACATTGCTCAATCCGCGCGACGCGATCGTGCGGATTACTTCGACCGCCATCTGTGGCTCCGACGTGCACCTCTACGACGGGTTCATCCCGACGATGCGGGCCGGCGACATCCTTGGCCATGAATTCATGGGCGTGATCGAGGATGTCGGTCACGGCGTGAACAACCTGAAGAAGGGCGACCGGGTCATCGTCCCGTTTCCGATCGCCTGCGGCCACTGCTTCTTCTGCACCCACGATCTCTATTCATGCTGCGACAACTCGAATCCCAACGCGTGGATGGCGGAGAAGTTCTACGGCTACACCGCGTCGGGCCTCTTCGGCTACTCGCATATGCTCGGCGGCTATGCGGGCGGCCAGGCGGAGTACGCGCGCGTGCCGTTTGCCGATGTCGGACCCTTCAAGGTGCCCGCGCATCTCACCGACGATCAGGTGCTCTTCCTCACCGATGTCTATCCCACCGGATTCATGGCCGCCGAGAACTGCAACATCCAGCCGGGCGACACGGTCGCCGTATGGGGATGCGGTCCGGTAGGGCAGTTCGCCATTCGCTGCGCGTTGCTGCTCGGCGCGGGCCGCGTCATCGCCATCGACACGGTGCCGGAGCGGCTGGCGATGGCCGCGGACGGCGGCGCGGAAACGCTCGACTCGATGGATCCCGACGTCTTCTACAAGCTGCGCAACATGACAGGCGGCATCGGACCCGATTCGTGCATCGACGCGGTCGGGCTCGAGGCGCACGGCCCGCACATCGATTACGTCTACGACAAGATCAAGACGATGGCGATGATGGCGACCGATCGCATCAGTGCCCTGCGGCAGGCGATCCATTCATGCCGCAAGGGCGGCACGGTCTCGGTGCCCGGCGTCTACGGCGGCTTCCTCGACAAGATGCCGTTCGGGGCGGCGATGAACAAGGGGCTGACGATCAAGACCGGTCAGACCCATGTGCACAAGTACCTGCCGAGGCTGCTGCGCTACGTCGAATCCGGCGCCATCGACCCGTCGTTTGTCGTCACGCACCACGTCTCGCTCGAGGAGGCGCCCGAGATGTACCGGACGTTCCGCGACAAGAAGGACGGCTGCATCAAGGTCGTGATGAAGCCACATTGATAGGGTAAAATCGTGCGCGCTGCAGCCGCAGCTTCCCGGGAGATATATGGCGCGCACGATTGCTCTGATCACGCTCGCGGCGGCGGTGGCCGCTGCCACGCTTTCGGCGCAACTGGGGCCGCAGGGCGGCCCCACCAACAAGAACACTACGCCGCCGCCGGGCGTCACGCCGCTGCCCGTCGATCTCTTCACCAGCAAGAATTTCTATCTCGACGAAAAGTACTGGCTCGACAAGCGCTACGCACGCTGCAACACCCCGCGCGCGCTCACCGACATGGTCCGCGACCAGCGCTTTGGCGCATGGGGCGACTGCAGCCTCGATCGGGCCACCGACAAGGTCGTGAGTCCTTACCCGTACAAGACAGCGGAAGAGCACTACAACGCGCTGCTCGCGAAGGCAAAGGAGCACGGTGGGCCGACGAAGCACACGCGCGCGACGCTGCCGAACTGGGACGGCCACTACCGCCGCCTCAACCCCGAAGAGCAGTGGGTCTGGGGCCGCAACCTGCAGACGGCGACGATGCTCTCGCTGCTCACGCCCGAGTACCGCAAGCGGATGGTGCAGCAGAACTATCACGAAGTGGTGAACAACTCGCCGCAATGGGACGCGTCGTTCTGCTATCCGGAAGGATTCATGCGCTGGTGGGCAGAGGCGTCGCTCGGCGGCGACATCGAAGTGATGATGACGCCCGACCAGGTGCAGTTCCTGAGCGGCATCGCCGACAACTTCCTGCGGCGCGTCCTGGTCGGACGTCAGCACGTGATGAAGGTGCCGCAGTGGTACGGCGAGACCGTCGGCTTCTGGGATGGCAACACGCTCGTCGCCTGGACCGCGAACGTGCAGGGGTGGACGCTGTCACACTCGATGTTCGAATTCAGCAACAGCATGGAAACGATCGAGGTGTTCACGCCGAGCGCCGACAGCAAGACGATCACCGTCGACTCGACGTTCTACGATCCCGAGGCGTTCCTCCGGCCGCTGCACACGGTCACGCCGTGGCAGCTGCGTTCGCCGCTCAGCGATCCGGAGTGGCGGTTCAACTTCGTCGAGTGCCGGGTGCAGAGCACCATCGTCAACGGACCGGACGGCAGACCGACCGAGCTGATTCCCGGCGAGCCGGGCTTCATCGATTATTTCGGACGCCCGTGGGCGCAGAACTGGGAAGAACACTTCGAGAAGGGATGGCAGATCCCGGAGAAGTTCAAGCAGCAGTAATTCATTCGCGATTTGTGATTCGTAATCTGTGATTTGGGGGAGTACGTGAGGAACCTGATCTTCGCGGCGCTCGTCAGCGTGCTGATGGCGGCGCCGGCATGGGCACATCATTCTTTCGCGATGTACGACCAGACGGTCACCAAGACGCTCTCCGGCAAGCTCACACGCTACGTGCCGGGTGCGAACCACGCGCAGCTGCTCTTCACCGTCGTTGACAACGATGGCAACCCGGTGATGAAGGACGGCAAGCCCAAGCAGTTCGGCGTCGAGACGGGTTCGGCGATTGCGATGGCGCGGAACAACGTCACCGTGAAGACGATGGCCGAGGGCACGTTCATCACCGTGCGCTACTATCCGCTGCGCGATGGCCGCGATTTCGGTGCGCTCGCCGGCATGCTCGTCTCCTGCGGCAAGGCGATGCCGAAGGGCGGCTGCACGCCGGAGACCGGGCAGCGCCTGATCGGCGATACGTTCAACGCTCAATAACGAAAAAGCTCCAAGCTCCAAGCTCCAAGTTCCAACCCTGTTGGAGCTTCTTGGAGCTTGGATCTTGGATCTTGGAGCTTGGAACTTAAAATTCGTTGTTCTCGTCCGCGGCCTCGTAGGTCGGCGCCGTCAGCGGCGCCGACGGTCCGGCGAATTTCGACTCGTTCTCGCGCCCTTCCGTCGCCACATCCCCATCGCGCGTCGACGGTCCCGGCAGCAGCTGGTTGATGAGGGCCATCGTCTCGGCGAACAGTTCCGGCGCGACGGTGCGCGCGACGATCGCCATCTTCGCCTGCAGCGTGATCACCAGCTCGGCGTCGCCATAGCGGCAGGCGCGGATGATCTGCCTGGCGGCGCGCTCGGGCGCGATGCTCGCCAGCGGCAGCGAATCGGAAATCGCGAACCACGCGTACTCCTGCGGCCGCTGTCCCTTGAACATCGCGTTGACCGGCGAGCCCGTGCGCATGAGTCCCGGATACACGGACGTGACGACGATGTTGTGGCGCGCGAGCTCGGCGCGCAGCCCCTCGGACAGACCCGCGAGCGCAAACTTGCTGGCGGAGTACGGCACGAGGTGCGGCACGCTGATGCGGCCGCCGATCGACGAGATGTTGACGATGCGCCCGCCGCCGCTGCGGCGCATGTGCGGAATCGCCGCCATCATCGTGTAGAGCGGCCCCCAGAAGTGCGTGAGCATCGCGTCTTCGTAGTCGGAGATCTTCATGTGATCGACGGGGCCGACCTGAATGACGCCGGCGTTGTTGATCACCACGTCGATGGCGCCGTAGCGCTCGACCGCCATCGCCACCGCGCGTTCGGCCTGGTAGCGCGCGCGCACGTCGGCGGATGCGAGCAGCACCTCGGCGAACGGCTGCCGCGCCTGGATGTCGTCGAACGCGCGCTGCAACTCGGCTTCGTCGCGGGCGACGAGCGTCAGCCGCGCCCCTTCCTCGGCCAGCTCGCGCGCCATGACGAGCCCGAGGCCGCGCGAGCCGCCCGTAATCAGGACGGACTTGCCCGCAAAGTCGTAGGGGTCCCGGCGCCGCCACATTTGCGCGGCGATGAGGACGCCGGCGCCGATGGCGCCGACGGCGAACGCTCGTTTCTGCTGATGGGTGATGACCATGCGGCAGGACGCTCGCAAGGCGAATGCCGCCCAATTTCTTGCCGCTTTCGCTCTTTCTGCGCTACCATCTTCCGCCATGCTGCCCGCCAGGCGCACGGATCCTGCCTCGTCCCCAGGGAGCCAGGCGAGTCGAGGGACCGCCGATCAGACGCTGCAGGCCGTCGTCGATCGCCTCACAGGGGGGCTCCCGGAACGCCCTGACAGCCCTGACGGCTGGGTCACGGCCGTACGGCGCATCGCGGCGCGTTCGGCGCAATACGCACCGTTTCCAGACGGCATCGATCCGCGCCTGCGGGAGGTGCTGGGCAGCCGCGGCATCGAGCAGCTCTATACGCATCAGGCGGCGGCCATCGACCATGCAATTGCCGGCCGGAATGTCGTGATCACGACACCGACGGCGTCGGGCAAGACGCTGTGCTACAACGCGCCGGCGCTGAGCGCGGTGCTGAAGGATCCGTCCTCCCGCGCGCTTTATCTGTTTCCGACCAAGGCGCTCGCGCAGGATCAGCTGGCGGAGCTGCACGAATTAGCGAATCGGCTGCTGCAGGTCGCCGGGACGGAGATCGGCGTCTTCACTTACGACGGCGACACGCCGCAGGACGCGCGCCGCGCCATTCGCGGCCGGGCGCACGTGGTGCTGAGCAACCCCGACATGATTCATTCGGGCATCCTGCCGCACCATCCGCGCTGGGCGAAACTCTTCGAAAATCTCCGCTACGTCGTGATCGACGAGCTGCACGCGTATCGCGGCGTCTTCGGCAGCCATCTCACGAACGTCCTGCGAAGGATGCGCCGCATCTGCCGGCACTACGGATCGAATCCGACGTTCATCTGCTCGTCGGCGACGATTGCCAATCCGAAGGAGCTCGCCGAGGCGCTCGTCGAGCAGCCGTTCGAGCTCGTATCCGAGAGCGGCGCGCCGCGCGGCGAGAAGTTCTTCCTGTTCGTCAACCCGCCGGTCGTCAACCAGCAGCTTGGCATCCGGCGTTCGTATCTCGCCGAGACGCGGCGCATCGCGGGAGAATTCCTCAAGCGGCAACTGCAACTCATCGTCTTCGCGCAAAGCCGCCTGACGACGGAGATCCTGACGACGTACTTGAAGGACGATTTCGGCGGCCAGCCGGGTACGCAGGAGCAGATCCGTGGCTATCGCGGCGGCTATCTGCCGCAGCGGCGGCGCGAGATCGAGAAGGGGCTGCGCGAGGGCAGCGTGCGCGCGGTCGTTTCGACCAATGCGCTGGAGCTGGGCATCGACATCGGGGCGCTCGACGTGTGCGTCATGGCCGGCTATCCCGGGACGATTGCGGCGACCTGGCAGCGTGCGGGCCGCGCCGGGCGCCGCAGCGGCCGATCCGCCGCGGTCCTGGTCGCCAGCAGCGCGCCGCTCGATCAGTTCGTCGTGCGCAACCCGTCGTACTTCTTCGACGCGCCGCCGGAGCACGCGCTCATCAATCCGGACAACCTGCACATCCTCGTCGATCACGTGAAGTGTGCCGCGTTCGAGCTGCCGTTTACCACCGCCGAGCAGTACGGCAGGCACACCGCTCTAGGAAACACCGTGCAGGAAGTGCTCGCGATTCTCGCGGAGAGCGGGTTGGTACACCGCAGCGCGCCGGTTCCCGACTCCGCCGAGGCTACGTCGGGCAAGGACGGCGGACCCGACGAAACCGGGACGTGGCAGTGGACGAACGAGTCGTATCCAGCCGATGCGGTGAGCCTCCGCTCGATCTCGTCCGACAACTTCGTCGTTGTCGATACGACCAACGGCGCCGACGTCATCGGCGAGACCAGCTTCAACAGCGGGCCGCCGACGCTGCACGAAAAGGCGATCTACCTCATCGAGGGGGCGCTGTATCAGGTCGAGAAGCTGGACTTCGACGGCCGCAAGGCGTACGTGCGGCAGATCGACTGCGATTACTACACCGATGCCATCACGTATACGAAGGTGACGGTGCTCGATACCTTCGCCAGCGAACAACTTCGATCGCACGGCGAGGTCCACGTTTCTTCGCGCGTGGTCGGGTTCAAGAAGATCAAGTTCTACACGAACGAGAACGTCGGGTCGGGCGAGCTCGACTTGCCCGAGCAGCAGATGCACACGACGGCGTACTGGCTGACCATTCCCAAAGCGGTGATGACGGCGCTTCCGTTTGCCCCCGACGATCGGCGCGACGGCGTCGTCGGTCTGTCGTTTGCGATGCGGCAGGTCGCGCAGCTGCTGCTGATGTGCGATCGCCAGGACATCGGCATCTCGATCGGTGGCGGCGGGTCCGCCTCGCCCGAAGACGGCGCTCGGCGGGACCCGCCCGACGTACGTAGGTCGGGTACCGCGGATGCAGACGTGCATGCATCCGCGGACCCGGCGATCAGCGAGGAGCCGCGCATCTTTGTCTACGACAACTATCCGGGAGGCATCGGCTTCAGCGAGCCGCTCTATGCGATGCACGACGACCTGCTCGCGAAAACGCGCGAGCTGATCGCCGGCTGCGAATGTCAGCACGGCTGTCCGACGTGCGTTGGCCCGGTCGGGAACACGGGTCCGCTGGCGAAGGTGGTCGCCATGCGCATTCTCGATCTGATTGCTGAAGGCGCATCCGCGCTCCCCGCATCAGCATGAGCTCGCTTGCCGATCGCCTGCGCGCTGTCGTCGGCCCGCCTAAAGGCGGCCCCTACGACGAGGGCGCGCCGCGGTCGCACGAGCCCGCGAACCGCCAACTGGCGGACCACGAACCTTCGCACCCTCGAACCGCCGACGCGGCGGAGATCCTCGGCGGCGAATGGCGCGAGTCGCGCGGCCGCAGCTTCCTCGTCGTCGATCGGAAGTACTTGCCGGGATATCGTCATGGCCGCATCGCGGTCGCGGACTGCCTGCCGCCATGGCCGCGGCTCGAGCTGCTCGGCGGGACGCACGGGCACACGCTCTTCCTCGACCTGGAGACGACTGGTCTCGCCGGCGGCGCGGGCACCTACGCGTTTCTCGTCGGCTGCGGGTGGTTTGAGTCCGGCACGCTCCGTCTGCGGCAGTTCTTCCTCTCGGACTTCGCCGCCGAACGCGCGCTGCTCGAAGCCGTCGCGGAGCTCGCTGGTCAGGTGACGTGCGTCGTCACCTACAACGGCAAGACATTCGACCTGCCGCTCATCGAGACGCGATGCGCGCTGCAGCGGATGCGGGCGCCCTTTGCTGACATTGCGCACGTGGACATGCTGCATCCCGCGCGGCGGATGTGGCGGGAAGAGGATGTGGAGTGCCGGCTCACGTTTCTGGAGCAGGCGTTGTGCGGCCATGAACGGGAAGGCGACGTGCCGGGCTTCGAGATCCCGTCACGGTACTTTCACTACGTGCGCAGCGGCGATGCGCGCCCCCTCGCCGCCGTCTTCGAGCACAACCGCCTCGACATCGTTGCGCTGGCGATGCTCACGGCTCGTGCATCGCAGCTGCTCGACGAGGGGCCGTCAGCGGCAACGACGGCGCGTGAAGCGCTCGGCATGGGGCGGCTCTACGAACGCGCCGGGATGCTCGAACAGGCGCTCGCCTGTTTTCAGCGCGCCGCCGGCGTGGACGGCACGCGCGCGGCCGCGATTCTGCTGCGGCGGCTGCGCCGCTACAAGGAAGCTGCCGTCGCGTGGCGCGAGCTGCTCGCCGCGCGTGGTTGTCCTCCCGCCTATACGCGCGAAGCGATGGAGGCGCTGGCGGTGCATCACGAGCATCGCGCGCGCGACCTCGAAACGGCGCGGACGTTCGCGCTGCAGTCGCTGCGGCTGCAGGCGACGCCCGCACGTCAGCAGGCGGTCAAATACCGCCTGGCGCGCCTCGATCGAAAGCTGGGATCGGGGACGTGCAGCATCCCCTTCTAGCTGGGGCTGGGACTAGCTGGGACCTGGCTAGGACGCCGCGGGAGCCTTCTTCGCCGCCTTCGCCTTGGCCGGAGCGGTCGTCGCCTTCTTCGCCGCCTTGGCTGCCGTTGCCGCGGTCTTGCGCTGCTCTGACGTCTGCGCGCCGAACTTCTTCGTGAACCGCTCGACGCGGCCCTCGGTGTCGATCAGCTTCTGGCGGCCCGTGAAGAACGGGTGACACGCCGAGCAGATTTCCAGGTGCAGCTCGGGCTTGGTCGAACGCGTCTTGAAGGTGTTGCCGCACGCGCAGCGAACCTCGACCTCTTCGTACTTCGGATGAATCCCTGCCTTCACGGTGCCCTCTCTAGTCAGGTGTCGAAACCACCATTATACAGGCTCGCACGCTTTCAGCGGGATCCAGCGCCCCTGCGACGCGACCACCGACGGCGACCCGACGAAGTCGGTTTCGACCGCGAGGCCCAGCTCGCGTTTGTCGGCCTTGCCGTAATCGGACGGACGCCAGGTGCGTGATACCTCGATGTCGAAGACGACGCGCCGCTGGTCCGGCGGGATTTCGAAGGCGCGCCCGTTCACGGTCTCGTCGGTGAGGAACTCATCCACGAGGGTCTGGCAGGTGGTCGTGATCCGCACCTTCACCGGATGGGTCGCGATGTCGGGGTGCAGGGCGTGAAAGCGGAGCACAAAGTAGCGGGACGGGGCGGCCAGTGCGTAGGTCGCGTGCTTCCGTGTCCACCTGAAGGTCCCCTGCGGCATCGTTTCGGCGGGGTAAGTGCCGATGACGTACTCGCGGTTCGTGCGTTCCGCCCGCGCGAGCGGTTTCAACGGTCCCCGAGCGAGGACGAACTGTGCGCCGGCGTAGCCTATGGCGAGGACGAAGGCCGCGATCCACATCACCTGCTGGCGGCCACGCGCGTGCCGCAGGGGCGGACCGTCAGGTCCGACTTGACGGGTCAGGCTGTCGAAGCGCGCGACGAGATAGAAGAAGATCAGCAGTACGATCGAATTCTGTACCGGCATGCCGACCAGCGACGTGATACCGAACGCGATCAGGAGGCCGCGCAGCGTGGACGCCTCGACCCGGTCGTGCGGAGGCGTTCGGCGGGTCAGCACCAGCCACGCGATCAGGAAGGACCACGCCACGACCGGAAGCGCGCCGACTATGCCCAGCTCGACGACCTGGTGGCGCCACCAGTTCTGCGCGTTGTCGACCGGGAGCCGCTGGTCCGCCATCTCCCGCCAGTAGTCGGAGGCCATCCAGTTGAAGCTCCCGATGCCCACGCCGGTGAGCGGGTAGTCGCGAATCATCCGCAGCGCGACCGTGCCGTAGCCCCCGCGCGACCAGAGATCCGTCAGCCTCGCGCCCGCGGTCACGGGGGACACGATGCGCCGCACCGGACCGATGGCGCCAGCGGCGGCGACGAGCAGCATGACGACCACGGCGATGCCGGCGAAGAATGAAGACGCCTCGCGCGTATCACCGTCGACGCGGCTCCTGGCCCGCAGCATCTCGTAGACGAGCGCCGCGGTCCCGATTGCGCCGCACGCGAACGCCGTGCGTGAGCCTGACATCCACGCGCCCGCCCAATTGAGCGCCAGCGCGGCGGCCTGCGTCGCCCGCGTGTGCCGCCAGCCGAGATGAGGTATCGAGACGAACGCAATCACCCCGGCGAAGGCGGCGACCGCCCCGTAGCCGTTGGCATCGAGCAGCGTGCCGGCGGCGCGGCGAAGCCCTGGCCAGATGCCTCCGCTGAGGAATGCCATGTTTACGGTTCCCTGGTAAATCGCGACGAGGCTCGCCACCGTTGCCCCGATCCAAAGGCCGTGGACGGGAGCCGGGATCGGATCGGGCGATTGGGAATCCGCGCGCTCGCGGTTCGCGAATAGCCAGTCGAACCACAGCAACGCGACGAGCTGAAAGATGGTGACGTAGAGGATGAAGCTTTCGACCTGCGGCGTCGTCAGGAGCGCCCACGTGTCGAGCGCGCCGTTGTCGCGCAGCGTCCGGAGATGGAGGCCGGCTTCGCGGACGATCATGACGGGCCATCCGAGCGCCAGCGTCAGACCCCATGTGCCGAGCAGCAGCCCCCACCATCCGGGCAGCGCCCATCGATCGAGAGGAAGGCGCGGCAGCAGCGCTCCGAACAGCGCGGTCAGCAGCAGCGTGTAAAAGATGTTCAGCGCGGCGACGTGAAGAAGCGCCGTCAGCAGCGCGGGGCCGAGCGGCAGCACCGCCATCGCGACGGCGGGCGCGGATGCCGGCCATCGGCGCGCGGCGAGGAGCGATGCGATGAAAGCAATCGCCGTGGCGGCGCGAACCGTCCACCCGGCGACCGGGTCAACGAGCAGATGCACGGGAATCGCGACGGCAAGGGACGCGATAACGACGCGTTTACTCAGACGCTCGGCGAGGGAGGGCGACATCCGGCTGGTCAGCAATCGTACTCAGAAACTGCTGCCACGCCTTCAATTGAAGGTCCGGATGGCCAAGCTGCTCGTGCGGCACGCGATTGTGGACGACGGCCTCGATGATCGGCGGCACCCAGTCGGCATAGTCATCCGGTTTCCAGATTGGATGAAGAAGCCATGCCTTTTCGGTGGAGAGCACCAGCCGATATCCGCCCTCGCGGCCGATGGTGATGAACCACATTTTCTCCGCGGAGCGCGGAAATCCGCGGCGCAGATGTTTCACGGCCATCTGCTCGAGCAGGATGCGCCCGCGTCCGAGCGGCAGGTAGCGTTCGAGCTTCTCGCGATCGACGACGAAGGCGCGCGTCGAGAAGAACGACTGGCGCCATCCGCCTTCGACGGGAAGGACGCCCATCTTTTCGCGCGTCGAGACGGAGTCGCCGTAGGGAATGCGATGCGCATATGGCGGCGTGATGCGCGGCGTCGCGGAGACGGCGTGCTCCTGGTTCTGCATGAACGGCAGGGCGTGGAGGGCCCAGTCGAAACCCGCGTCCTGGTGCAGGAACATATCGCCGTCGTAGTGAATGACGTAGCGCGTCCGCGCCGTCTCGATGCCCGCCCAATAGCCCGTGATGGGGCGGCCCCCGTAATCGTGTGTCTGCGGGATCCAGCGCCCCGAGTATTTCCTCGTGACGTCGGCAAGCCACGGATCGTCAGAGCGCAATACGAGGACGCGATCGACCACGCCTTGCGCGCGCAGCGATGCGCCGAGCGCTTCGAGCTGGTCGAGGGTGTGCGAGAACCACGGTTCCCGGCAGCGCACCGCGGGATCGGTCTGCTTCGTCTTCTGCGGCCTGCAGCGATCGATCGTCAGCACGATCTCCTTCACCGCCGCCCGGTGCGCGCGCGCCAGATGCGGCACGTTGTATTTCGCGTACGGCGCATCGACTGCCGCGACGTTGATTTGCAGCGTCAGGCCGTTTTCGTAGCGCATGCTCACGGCTTGACGAGGATGAGCGTCATCTGCAGGCCGTCGGACGACCAGTGCGCGCGCCAGCTCTCGATCGTGCGCGCGAAGGCGGGCCAGCACTCGTGATCGGGCAGCCGGCTGCCCGGCGCGCCGAGGACTTCGGCGACCGAGCCCGGCGCCCGCGGGCGGACATCGGCGGGCGGCGGCAGATACCAGTTGGCGTTGTCGAGAATGAGCAGGCCGCCGCGCCGCAGCTTCGGCGCCACGCCGTAACAGAGGCAGCCTCGCGGCGCCGAATCCACCAGCGCGTAATCGAGCGATTCGTCTGCGAAGTCGTATGCGGCGCGTACGAACGGATTGCGGTGCATCTCCTGCTCGTCGGTCTCGCCTGTGAAGTCGTGCGGAATGAGCCGGTAGTCGACGTTGCCGATGCGCGCGGCGCGCAGCGCCGCACCAACCTGCTCGTAATAGGACGTGTCGGTCTCGAAGCTGGTGAGATGGCGCGTTCGCTCCGCCAGCCAGCGTGTCGTGTTGCCGCTGCCCCATTCGACGCCGACGTGCTCGGCGCGCAGCAGCGATCGCAACTGCCGGACCGCCTGCGGCGTGAGCGACGGGTCCTGCGGACGCAGCCGCGCGCGCACCAGCGCCGCGATGCGGTGGCGCAGGTAGCCCGGGGTCCAGTGCGTGAACGACCGGTTGCGCAGCGAGAGCGCGAGGCGCGGGCGGAGGTCGACCTTGTTCACCATAAGGATTTATCGGAACAAGGAGGCGAAACCATTTCGAATCGTCTAGAATTCGCGGCTCGGATGATTGTCGCGCACACCGGCCCCCCGACCGGCCGTATGGGGGGACCCGCCGGCTACCTGCACCAGCTCAAGCACGCCGCCGAAGCGGATCCGCACCCGCGCCACGATGTGCGCTTTCCCGGGACGGCCACGGGCAACGGGCCGAAGCCGGCGCAGCGCCCCGCCGCTCTGAGCCTCCTTACGCGCATCCGGCGCAAGGTCTTCGGTCCGAAGTTCTACCGGCCATCGATTGACGATGTGTCGCGTCCCGGCGGCGTCGTCGATCGGCTGACGCGCGAGACCGCGGCCGACATTCGCGAGGATACGCGGCCCAGCCTTGCGACAGCGCTCGCCGACGCGGACATCATCTTCACCCACGAGCCCTTTACGGCGGAGGACGCGCTCGCACGGCGGCGCAGCGGTCAACAGGTCTGGATGATGTGCCACGGCATCACGCCGGTCGCGCTCTACGCCGCCTGGAGCTGGGCGTTGCCCGAAGCGGCGTGGCAGGAGCTGGCCCGTTACCCCGACGTGCGCACATGGATCGACTGGGAGCTCGGCGTGTGGTCGCGCGTCGATCGCCTGATCGTTCCGTGCGAAGAAGCCGGCGACAGCTTCCGCACGATCGATCCGCGATACGTCTCCGTGCTGCAGCGCGCGCATCACGTGTTGAGCGGCGCATCCACTCCGCCGACGCAACGAACCTCCGAACGAATCGACGGCCGGCGTCGCGTCGGCCTGTATCTCGGCAGCCCCGAACCGTATCGGGGCTTCGATGCGCTGTTGTCCGCGGTCGAGACGCTGCCGCGCGACGCGCCGCTTGTAATCGCTGTCGCGGGCCCTCATCCGAGCAAGGTGCCGCCGCGTCCCATGCTCGAGGCGCTGGGGCGCGTCGAAGACATCGCCCGCCTGCTCGCATCGGTCGACTTTCTGATCAACGTGAATCGCTTCACGCTCTTCGACCTGTCGACGATCGAGGCGACCGAAGCCGGCAAGCCCCTCCTGCTGCATGCCGTCGGCGGCAATCGAGCGTTCGAGCGCCTCGGCGCGGGGTGCGTGATGTTGGCCGACCTGCAGCCGCGGACAATCGCGGACGGCTTGATGCGGATCGCTTCGCTCGACGATGGGACGCTGCGCGCGCTGGGGGAACGATCTCGCGCCTGCTGGGAAGCGCAGCTGACGCCGCAGGCGATGTGGCAGCGTCATCTCGCGTTGTACGACATCGCCTAGGGTCGGCGTTCATCGCCCGTGAGTCAATCGATAGCCGGGTCGTGCTCCCGTAAGTCCTTTGGGATTCATGACCACAACGCCGTTGCTGACGACGTAGTCGATGCCCGCGGGCGATTGAGCGGGATGATCGGCCGTTGCGCGATCGGCAATCGTGCGCTCGTCGAAGACAACCAGATCGGCAAAATACTTTTCGCGCACGATGCCGCGGTTCTGCAGCGACAGAAGGCTGGCGGCAAGTGACGTGCTGCGGCGGACGGCCTCGCGCAGTTCCATCACTCGCGCGTCGCGCGTCATCTGGCCGAGCAGACGCGGAAACGCACCGGGCGCGGCGCTGTCGGTCGCCATCATCATGCCGCCCTGGCGAAAGAGTTCGCGCATCACCATCTCGTCCGCTGTGGCCGGGTTCACCGCCGCGCACACAAAGATGTTGCGCTGGCTCGCGAGCACCATACGGCGGACGCTGTCAGCGGCCGTAAACGGGGCCGCCGGGCCGCCTCCGCCCGTTATGAGGACGCGGCGCGCCTGCGTTCCCACGGCAATCAGCGCGTCATCGGTGGCGAACGCCGGACTGTCGATCGGAATGGCGAGTACTCCATCGTTGCGCCCGACCACTGCCGCGGCCGCCTGGATGTCCACGAGGCTGGCATGCGCATCGTCGAGGATTCCGAACGCGCCGTCGTGCATCCACTGCTCGAGCGTGGCGATGCTGTTCGGTCCGGCAGCGAGCGACATGGGAGCAAAGGTGCCAACGGTGATGGCGTTCCCGCGCGCGGCGAGCTTCATGAAATAGCCGTTGAGACCGCTCCAGTCGAGCGTTACGCCATGGACGCGCAGCGCGTCAGGATCCGAGGTCGCGTTCGTCCAGAATGCGGGGCTGCCGCCGCCGAGGATTTCGGTGGTGATGCCCTGACGAAGATTGATTTCGTCCACACCATCAGCCAGCAGCGTCACGCCAGAGCGGCTGAGGAGATCGATGAACCCGGGCGCGATGGTCTTGCCGGCGATATCGATTGTGGTCGACGAACTCCGCGATGCGAGATTGCCGATGGCGGCGATGCGATCGCCCTTGATGGCGACGTCAGCGCGCCGCGGCTCTGCGCCGGTGCCGTCGATGAGGGAGCCGCCGGTGAAGACGAGGTCGAAGTCCGCTTGAGAGGTCGCGCAACCGACCGCGTACACCAGCGCAGCGACCAGGGCGAGCATGCGGCCATGGTTACCCGGCATTCGCGACTTCATACCACGCGCGATCCGCGTGGCGGAGTTGACCATCGACGCGGGCGAAAAAGAGATCGACGAGCCCGAGAGCGCCATCGAACGGCCGGCGGATCGGATCGCCGATGTCATACAGCCAGTAGCCATGGTCCGCCATGAACGCGATCAGTTCATGCGCGACGGGCCTCTCGGCAAATCGAAAGAGCGCCGCTTCGATGACGAAGAGTTCGGTGCGTCCAAGAATGGCGTCCGCGGCGCGCAACACGTCCAATTCGGAGCCTTCGACATCGATCTTCACGAAGTCCGGAACACCGTACTGCTGCGCCAGGAGATTAACTGTCGTGACGCTGACCGTCGACTGAGGCGCGTCGGCGGAAGCGACCGGCAGAATCGTCGAGCCCGTGTCCCAATCCGTCAGCACGGCCTCGCCCGGAGCGGAACCGACCGCCTTTGCTACAACCGCGAAGCGCGAGCGATCCGATCGCTCGATGGCCGCGAGTGCGCCCTGCATCCGCGGCAACGGTTCCACGAGCACGAAACGGCTGTCGGGCATGATGCGCATGGCGGCGCGGGTCCACCCGCCGTCGTTGGCGCCGAGATCAAAAACGAGGTGCGGCCGGAAGCCCCTGGCGCGGATGTCTTCGAGGATGCTCAAGGTCCGTCCGATCGACCGCAGCACGCTGCCGCTGCCCTGAATGCGGCGCATTTCGATGCGGCGCGCGAGCAGCACGCGCCTGATTAGGTTCTTCACTCCTGTGATGCCTCGCATCGTGTTCGTCGTGCCGAAGAGGGGTTGAGCCGCCGGCGCGTGGCGAGCGCGCGGTTGAAGTTCTTCCGAGATGACCAGCCTACAACGTTTGCGATCCATTCCACCTTGTCAGGCGTGTTCCGCAGCAGCTCGACGGCCGCGTCGAGCCGTCTCTCGGTGACGTACTCCTGAATTCTGACGCCCGTCAGCTCTTCGAAGTCGCGCTGCAGCGCGCGCGGCGTGACGCCGCGTGCGTGCGCGAGCTGCATCAGCGAGAGCGGCCTGGCGAAGTCGGCGTCGAGCTCCCGCCGCAGCTCGATGGCGCGATAGCGTGGATGCACGCGCTCCATGTTCGCCACGAACGCCTCGGCCCACGCGCGAAATGTGGCCTGGGCGTCGCCGCTTGGGGCGTGCCACGCGGCCATGGCGATTGACGAAGGATCCTCGGCACAGTCTGCGTCGGGAAAGTCTGCGTGATACGCCCAATGGTCGGCATGTCCCCAGCGGAGCGCTACCTCAATGAGCATGGCGCGCAGGATCGTCCGCTCGGTGGCCGATGTCGCGTGCGGGAGCTGTTGTTCGAAGGCAGACAGAAGCTGGCGCGCCGCGCGCGCGCGCCGCGGCACCGCTTGTGTGCCAATCGCCTCGCACGCACTCGCGACCTGATCGAACCAGTCGTCGCGAACGCCGCTGTCCATCGCGTTCCTCTTCCGCTGCGTCACGCACGCAACGCGCTCGTCGCGGAACCCGATTGCCGTGTCAGCCTCATCTCACGAGATGACGATGGTCGTCCATTGTGCGCATCCGCGCAAGGACGTCATCGATGCATCGAAGAGTATTCATCGCGTGTTGTGTATGCCTCGTCGCAGCCCGTGTCGACGGTCAAACGATCGGACCGGTAGCAGCGTACGCATTTAGTGAAGGGGATGGCGCAGTGACGGTTGATACGAGCGGCGGTGGCAACGCCGGTGCGCTGACCGCTTCATCGCTGTGGACCGCGAGTGGCAGATATGGCAACGCACTCACGCTTGGCGGGGACACAGACGGCGTGACGGTACCGGCATCGCCATCGCTGGACGTCGGCACTGGATTGACGATCGAGGCATGGGTCCGGCTGGCGAGCATCGACGGATATCCGCTTTCCAGCACATTGGGATCCTAAGCTTAGAATTCCACGTGGACAAGTTGTCGCG
>JADMIO011875017.1_pt1 | contig 47960 bp, 41 predicted proteins | sample 8958161 | NCBI WGS metagenome assembly JADMIO01 (sample SAMN16585339, study PRJNA669376) | soil metagenome | isolation source: Crop rotation soil | place: USA: Cullars Rotation, Alabama | collected 2011
GGCCGCGACTTCAAGTCACGTGAATTCCAAGCTTCGGATCCCACTGTGCTGGAAAGGTAATGCGAATGCGGCGGCAATATTGGGGCAACGATGCATGAACCGCGCACTGGTGTATGGCATCGCGGTTACTTACACAACGGTTTTGCCGAAGGCCGTTTCCGGTTGGGCGGGTTTCATTTCTACATCTTCAAAGCTAAGAACGTGTCTTGGCTGTTTTACGTGAAACACCGCGGGTGGCGTCGCGGTAGGGCGGTGCTGCGCCACCGCCCCATTTGAAGACCTCGGCTCGCACAACCTATAAGGATCAAAGGGAGACGAACGCATCGGAGAAACGTTATACCGTCCGCTTCGAAACATATGGGGCTGAGACGCAGCTCAGCCCTACCACGACGCCTGTTCGCGAGCTCGTCACGTATCGGCAATAATGATCCCTACCGAGTTAGAACTTGAACTTGAAGCGCGCCACGAAGGTGCGTTCCCGAGGTAACTCATTGTAGAAATTCAGCGGCTCCAGTTTGTAATCCTCATCCGTGATGTTCAACACGCCCACGGCCACTTCCGCGTGACGCCGCCAGAAGCGGTAGCCCACGAACGCGTTCAATTGCCAAAAATCATCCCCGGGTTCAGTGGCGGCAAAGTCTTCATCGTTTTCCTGGCCGGTCCACTGTACCTGGGCCTGCCCGAAAAAGCCGCACGGATGATTGTAGATCGCATCGAGCGTGACCTGCTGAATCACGGACTCGAAACGGCTTGTGCGCGGGAACGTGGAATTACCGCTGGGCACACCATTTGGAGGCACTGCGGGGAAGGTCAGATCCAAATCGGCAAAGCTGACGCGATAGCGACAGCCAAAGGCCCAATTATCACCGAGCAACTGGTTTAACGTGACCGACAAGGTGCGTTCAGTGAAATCCAGCCGTTGCCGAGCCTGGTAAGGTGAGAGCGGCGTCGGATCTGGAAACAAAAATCCTCCTACCGTGAGCGCGCCCGTGTCGCGCTCATCACTGGACGTCAGCCATTCACCCGCGACAGCGGCATAAGTTTCCGTGGCAAATTTATGTTCGAGAGAAACGTTCACCGTATCGAACCGCTCGCCCGTGCTGGACCCGCCTGCCGATTCTGGAATGACGCTGCGAAAGGTCTGATTGAAACCCGCCACCTGTGACGGTTCAATGCGCGTGCTTTGGTCCACACTCACACCATTCAACCCCTGGGCGTAGGCCATGCGCACGGTGGTGTTGGTGTTGGCTTCCCAAATGAGGCCGACCTTGGGTGACAAACGTGAGGTCGATTCCTCACCTCCGCGCAGGGGTGCGAAACGGAAGTTTCGCGGAACCATAAGGTGATCGTAAGTCAGACCGCCGACCAATTGCACCGAATGAATCAGGTTCCACGTATGATACGCATACGCCGAGGCACGTTGAAAATCGTCCGAGAAACTGCCGAGCGAACGGTAGCTGAATGGAATTCCCGGGATGAATCCGGAAGCGGTGTTTTGGAACACGCGAGTGTCAAAGTCGCCCGTTTGAAATCGCCCGCCTAGGACGGTCGTGTGCTTCTCCACCTGCGCAATGTGTTGCAATTCGGCAGAGTAAATCTCCAACGAGGTGCGATAAATCTCACGGGTCGTACCCTGTAGCGCGCCAATGATCCCACCGGCGCCATCACGGGTGAACGCGATCAACGGCTGAAACGGATCACGTATCGCGAGGGCGTCGTCCAATCGCGCCGCGAGGAACAGCGTGTGCTGCCCCGGACACCATTCTCGATGGTAACCAACGAAGAGATCAGGTTCATGATCTTCGCGCGTGTGCACGCCTAGGTTGGCTGACTTTTGATCGTAATACTGCGCCACATCGCCGCTCGCCGCCTCGTAATCCGTCGCAGAGATCAGCACCGTGTCGTGGGATGTGATCTGTTGCTTTACTTGTGCCGTGAGAACGCGTTGCTCGATATCGTTGTTCTGCCGCTGGCCAGGGTCAGTGCGATAAAGCCCTTCGACGGAATAACTGGTATTGCCGAAAGTCCCATATTGCGCACCGCTTTCATACCAGCTGCCGCTGCTCTGATATTCGGTGATCGAACTGACGCCCAGGCCGTCGCGCTCAAAGAGCCGCGAATATTCCTGCTGCGAGATGGCCGGAGAAAGCGTCCCGGCCCCGACGGGCGCGAGAAGATTGGCAATCAAGTATTCCGTCAGCGCCGGCGTTTCGTAGCGAAGGTTTACCTGCTTCGGATCGCGCAAGCGTTCGTAACTGTTGGCGAGGAAAAGGTGTGCCGAGTAATTCGCGTAATCGACGCTCACTGCGCGGCTGGCTTCGCGCACGCTGAGGTCGGCCATGCCGACATCGTAATAGATCGACGCCAGGTTGGCCTTGCGCACGGCCTGATCCTGATCGAGCAACTGGTCCGAACGATAGACGGCGCGATTACCATTCAAATCCTGTGAGTGTTCCAGATCACGAATGGCCTGGTTGATCCGGTTGTACTGTTGGTTATGGATAGCGCGATAGAGCCACACCGTTGGGTCATTCGCATCAAGCTGTCGCGAAAGTTCAAATTCGTGTTCGGCCAACTGTTTCTGGCCCGCGTCACTGAAGGCTTTGCCGAGGTAACTGCGGAGTACGGCGCGATTAGGTTCCAGCGCAGCCGCGGTGCGCAAGTCCTGCCGTCCCCCTGCCCCATCACCGCGACGAATCCGGCACAATCCCCGTCCCAGCCATGCATCGGAAAGCGCACCATCCACTTCAATGGCTCGCTCGAATTGTTGAAGCGCCTCGCGAATTCGGTTTTGCGCGCTGAGCACAAACCCGCGCAATGCGAGCGCGCTGGCGTGACGAGGTGAGAGCGAAGACGCTTGGTCCAACGCCTCCAATGCAGGGTCCACGCGGCCAAAACTGAATTCGAGTTCCGCGAGCCGAGCCCACGCAAAACCAAAGTTCGGCGCGACTTTAGTCGCAGAACGTGCCGCGGCCAACGCGCCATCCAAATCAAGTCGGGATTGGCGGTAATACGATTCTCCCATCCATCCGCTCGCCGTAGTCGGCGCAGGCGTTTCCGGTAGAAGATCGTTTCGAACGGCCGCGATGAGTTTTCTCAACGCACTACTGGATTCGTTGGGTGCGGTGAGCGAATCCAGCAGCACAATCGCCTGATCCACTTCGCCCACCACGAGAATCAGAGCGGCGCGGTAAATCTTCTCCGAGTCTGCAGCGGGCACTCGATTTGCCGGATAGGCATTCAGTGCACGCACTAAATCGCCACTGCGATAGGCGCTGAGGGAATCGGCCAACGCGGTTTTCGCATCGTCCGCCAAATTGAGATCATCGAGGTTCAGCACGCCGGGGTAGTGGAGAACCCATTGCACTCGGTTCGTGGCATTCAGGGCTGGCGAAACGGTGGGTTGCTGACCGGCTCGCGCGACGGCCTGCTGGCCACTGGTTGCGGTGCCTGTCCCCTGCGCGTTGCTTAGCTCCACGGTTCCATCGAAGACGGTGATCTCAATTTTGTCGTTGTCCTGGTCATCCACCCACACGGTGAACTCCGTTCCGCGCGCGGCGGCAGACGCAAGCCGGTTGCGAAACTCGATGTCCGTCGGCTGGCCGCGCGTGAAGTAATAAAAGAACCCGCGCAACAATTCATAGACGGGGCGATCACTTCCAGGTTTGGGCGCAGCGATGGTGAGCAGACTCGATTCCCGCACTGGCATGTCGCCGGCCGCAGAACGCAGCGCGGTTCGGCTCAGCTTCCCCGTGCGAAGCTTGTCACCAATTTTAAGCGATTGATTGAGCTGCGCCGGAGCCCAGTTGTCCGTGCCGGCAGGCGCGACCTCGACGGTTCCTTGAATGAGAATGACGGTCACCGCACCGGGGTCAGCGGCGGAGGCGACGCCCGCCGCGAGGAGAAATAAGAGCGCAAAAATGATCTGCTTCCCGAATCGGATTTTCATGGTGGGGTTGTTGGGATGCGCACAGGGTTAACAACATTTCCAAGCAATACAAGGCGCGAACGTGCGCCTAACGGTGCCGATAAAATGCTAATTGGCATAGTTGCTAACAGCGGCCACTGTGCCACTGGTAAATCATGGCAGAATTGACACCGGAACAAGTAAAAGGGGCTCTGGGAGCCGTTAAAGGCTGGGAAAAGCAAAGCGCCGAGATCCAGCGCACTTACGAATTCAAGGACTTCGCCGCGGCGCTGGACTTCGTGAACAAGGTCGCGCGAGTGGCGGAGGAGGCCAATCACCATCCAGACATCGACATCCGTTGGAACAAAGTAAAGTTGGCACTGGCCACCCACAGCGAGGGCGGGCTGACGCAAAAGGACTTCGATCTGGCAAAGAAGATTGATGGCCTGGCCAGCGGGGCGAACTAGTTCTGTAGAGAATCAATGAACCGGGAAATTGCGAGCGCGATAACAACCACACGCGCCATCGAGGATCGATGCGCTGAATTCTCCCTCTCCCCTCAACGGGGTGAGGGGTCGGAACTGCAAGACGTAATCGCAGCGAGGAACGCGCTGGAAGGCACCACCCCTCACCCTCTTATCCCTCTCCCCGTTGAGGCGAGAGGGAGGTCGCGGATCTCGTGTCTCGTCATCTTTGAAGCTCTCGTAACCAATTCGTCCTTTCCTGCCCTATTTCTTTCATTCACTCAAATCGCTCAGGAGAACCGCCTCGAATGGAACTTCCAGTAAGCACACTCTTCAAACGACACTTCGGCCACAAGCCGCCGCACGTGCTACAGGCACCCGGACGGCTGGAATTGCTCGGCAATCACACAGACTACAACGAGGGTTTGGTGATGGCGCTGGCGGTGGACAAATATGTTTATGCCGCTGCCACTCCCCGAACTGATGGAAAAGTGAAGCTCGTCGCAGCCGCCTTCGATCAGCCGGAGGAGTTTTATGTCAGCGATTTAAAAAAGAATCCTGACGCCCACTGGGCAGACTACGTGAAGGGAGTCATCGAACAACTGCGCCGGCGCGGTGCGCACGTGGGCGGGTTCAACGCTGCGTTCGATGGAACCATTCCCATGGGCGCGGGCATGAGCAGTTCCGCGGCCTTGGAAGTCGTCACGGCGTTGATGATTCGGCGGATGTATCCTTTTGCGTTGCGCGACGGCAAACTGGTTGAGCCACCAAAACCAAATGAGCAAGGTGAGTTGCCGCCGGTTGTCGGTGAAGAGAAACTCGACCTGGCCAAGTTATGCCAGGCAGCCGAGAACGAATTTGTGGGCGTAAAATGTGGACTGCTCGATCAGGGCTCCTCGCTTTTCGGCAAGGCCCATCATGCCATCGAATTCGATTTCAAATTCATGACCGTCGAGCACGTGCCCATGTTTGGCGATATCGCGATTGTCACGTGCAACTCGGGCGTGAAGCATCAACTCATCGGCGGCGAATATAACGAACTGCGGGAACTGTGCGAATCCGCTGCACGCAAGCTGGGTGCAAAAGCATTGCGTTCGGTAGAACCGAAAGACCTGGGCGCCAATCGTGAAAAGCTGACGGATCGTGAGTATCAGTGCGCCTACCATATTGTCGGCGAAATCCAGCGCGTGGTCGCAGGCGCGAAAGCCCTGCGTGAAAACAATTTTGCGCAATTTGGCCACTTCATGTTTCAAAGCCACGAAAGCTCGCGCGATTTCTTCAAGAACAGCACGCGCGAATTGGACTTGCTGGTCGAGATTGCACGCCAACATCCCGCCACTTTCGGCGCGCGTTTGACTGGTGGCGGTTTCGGCGGCGCGACGATTAATTTGATAAAGCGTGACGGTGTTGATTCCTTCCGGGAGTTCATGGCGCGCGAATACAAATCCCGCAGTGGCATCGATATGACGCCGCTGGTCTGCCAAATTGCCGACGGCGCGGCGTAAGTGTTTTCATCAAAGTTGAATCGCGTCCAATCACCCCGCGTCAGGTGCTAAACGATTTTCCGTGAAACTGGTCCTGCTCATATTTTTGCCAATGTGTTTTCCCTGCGCGCGCGCGGCGGAAACAGTCAGTTTCAGCAAAGACATCGCACCGACTTTGGTGGCCAAGTGCCTCGCTTGTCACAATTCGGAAAAGGCCAAAGGTGGTTATCGCCTGCACACCTTCGAAGCGCTCGCAAAGCCTGGATCGAGCAAGGAAGAGCCCGTTGTGCCCGGCAAACCTGAGGCCAGTCTGCTCTACAAACTCATCACAGCAAAAGACGAAGACGATCGCATGCCGCAAAAGGACGACCCGTTGGCGTCCGGACAAATTGCCACGATCAAGCAATGGATCGAGCAAGGCGCGAAGTTTGACGGGACCGATGCCGCGCTCGCGCTGAACATTCTCGCGCCACCGCGGTATCCCGCCGCGCCCGAAGCATACCCCGTCGCAATCCCCGTCACAGCGCTGGCATTTGAGCCGTCGGGCGAACGCCTGGCCGCGAGCGGTTATCACGAGATTACCCTGTGGCGTTCTCAATCCGGGGAACTCGCGCAGCGCATCAGCAATATCGCGGAACGAGTGTTCGATTTGAGTTTCAGTCCAGATGGACAATGGCTCGCGTGCGCGGCGGGGACTCCAGGAAAGATCGGCGAAGTCAAATTGTTCAATGCCACGAACGGCGAATGGCAGGCCACGTTAAGCGCCACCGTTGATGCCGCGCTGTGTGTGACCTTCAGTCCGGATGGAAAAAAGCTCGCGGCCGGTGGAGCAGACAACGCGATTCGCATTTGGGATCTTCCGTCCGGAAAACTGGCGCTCACCATCGAGCAACATGCTGATTGGATTTTAGGCCTCGCTTTCAACCCGGGATCGACGCGCCTCGCTTCGGCCAGCCGCGATAAAACCGCTCGCCTTTTCGACACCGATACGGGGGAACTGGAAGAGACCTACAATGGCCACAATGAATTCGTTACCGCCGTGGCGTGGCCCGACGCGAAATCTGTCATCACCGCTTCGCGCAACAAAAGCGCGCACCGCTGGAACATCAAGGATTCCAAAAAAACCGCGGAATTTTCCAGCTGGGACGGCGATGTCACCCGAGTGCTCGTATCCGACACAAACCTCTATAGTGCGTCCCTGGACGGGCGGGTTCGCGTGCACAGTCTCGAGAACAAGGAACTGACCCGCACCTTTGAGGCACATCGCGACGCGGTTCATTCACTGGCCTCGCACAGGCCGACTCAGCGGCTCGCCAGCGGGAGTCACGATGGTGAAGTGCGCGTCTGGTCCGCGGCGGACGGCAAGCTCTTGCTGAAGTTTATCGCCGCGCCGGGTTATGCTCCCAAAGTCTCGCGTACCGAATGAGCAAGAAGAGTCCGAAGATCGCGGCGCTGATTGAGCAATGCCACGGGCAGGATTTGCCGGCGCATTATCTCGGGTACTTCGAGTGTTTCAACCGCCAGCTCTTCTACGAAGCCCACGATGTTCTGGAAGAACTTTGGCTGGCGGAAGGCAAGCAAGGCGCAAACTATGGATTCTACAAAGGGCTGATCCAGTTCGCGGGCGCGTTCGTTCATTTGCAGAAAAATCGGTTGAAACCGGCCGCGGCATTGTTTCGCCTCAGCCAGAGTTATCTCGGTAAATATCCGGAGGAGCACCAGCGCCTTTCAGTTTCCGAAATCGTTGCGCTTTCGAACAAATGGATTGAGGCACTGGAACGGGAAAACTTTTCCGTGAATCCAATACTCACGACGCAACCGCCACAACTCCGGTTGGAGGGACAGGGTTAACAAAATTGACGGAATTTCAGGAGGGAAGCGTTGCTCCCAAGCCGTGGTTTCTGAGCATGCTTGGAGCTTGGAAGAAATCGTCAACCTGCTGAAATAGGCAAACATGACTTACTCGGTCTTTCATTTTGATTGGGATGAGTTGCTCTTGGTGGGTTGCTTGCTCGCTTTCATTGCAATTGCGCTGTCCAAGGCTGCGTTGAAGCAGTTTTCGGTGCGGCTTTTCTCTATTGCCCGCGTCTTTCAGGTTATCGTGTTGTGCGTAGCTGTCTGGATTCTTACTTTGGAGATATTAAGGCGTGTCTCCTGAAACTGGCCCACAACCCAATTTACCCATAGCCCTGCCCTCACAACTCCTATCCGGAAATTCCGTAGATCCTGTTAATCCTGTCTCAAACCGAAACGGCTTTACTTCATCGCGCGCATCGGCAGATTTACGCGCTTTATGGATTTTGACATGAATTGGTGGGGAGTGTATGCGATGCCGGTTGGCCTGGCGATTTGCTTTGGCCCCGTGATCCTGGCCTGGGCTTTGGCCGAACGCCGCAGCAAGTCCACACAGCCGAACCGCAAGCAGAAATAGAAAAGGCGCGGTTTTCACCGCGCCTTGCTCTGGTAAAGATCGGTTCGCCTTACAGCCTCTTGATCTGCACGTTCCGGAAAGCCACCGGATCGTTGTGACCCGCAAAGCCAAAGTGCCCACTCGTGCGATCTTTTCCCGGGTGCGGTGAATTGGCCATATACTCAGTGACCTTGGAAAGGTCCGTATCCAAAATCACCGTGCCGTTCAGTTCCACTTTAATTTTGGAACCATTCACCGTGGTTTCCTGAAAATTCCACTCGCCGACCGGGTGATGATAGCCGCGTTGCGCGGGGGCCATTCCGTAAGCGGAACCATGCACCTGGCGCGGATCGATTTTGCCCTTAACCTCGTCGTAGTGGTCGTCCAACACCTGCAACTCGCACATGCCGGCATAGGCGGTGTCACCTTTGCCCGGATAACGAATGGCCAACCCGTTATTGCCGCCTGACGGCACGCGGAATTCAACCCTGGAAACGAAATTGGTGTATTCGGCTTTGGTATAAATGGTGCCGCCCTTGCCCGGCTTGCAAACCACGGCTCCATCCTTCACTTCGTAGTTCTCCACCGGTCCATCCCAGCCGACAAAATTGTCGCCGTTAAATACGGTTTCGAATCCTTCGTCGCCCCTCCTCGCGAGGATTCTGTTGGCTTCATCCGATCCGATCTCGCGCAGACGAATATTGCGCCAGCGAATCTCACCACCGTGCGTTTGCAACTGAATCGGGCCTTTGGCGGGAATGGCCGACTTGCGGTCGTAATAGTTTTCCATCAGCGCGTGGTCCACCACGAGCTTCTTGTTCAGCCACACGCTCACGCGCGAACCGACCATGAGAATACGGAATTTGTTCCATTCGCCGAACGGCTTGTCCGCGAGCACCAGCGGATCCTTTCCTGGAGCGCCCGGACTGTTGTTCCAAAGTCCGCCACTGCCCTTGTCAGCGCCGATGCTGAACTTTGCTTTTTCCGTATGATCCCAAATCTGCACCTGCGGCACACCACGCAGGTAGATGCCGGAGTCGGCCAGCGGCACCGTCTTATATTCCACGAACAATTCAAAATCGCCGTAGTCCTTTTCCGTAGTGGCGTAAGCGCCAAAGCCGTCGTTCACCAGTTCACCATTCTCAGCATACCAGTGCGACTTGCCCGTCTTGTCGTTCTTGCCCAGCATCGAAGCATTCCATTTGGCGATTTGCTCCGAGCGCTTTTCCGGGGTCATGGCCATGAGTTTGCGGTGGTCGAAGGTGTCTCCCCCGCGCCAACCGGTCAGATCCTTCTCGTTGAACAACGAAACAAATTTTGAATCAGTGGGCTGCTGATTGGTGACGCAGCCGGAAAACGCCAGCGCCAGAGTCAAAGACGCCACGCCTGTAAGTCGACGAAGTGATTGCATGGCTTTCTTTAAGCCAAAGAAGACGCGGGAGGGAACAAATTTCGAACCCTTGGCAGCGCAATTAAATTGAATATCTGCTAGGCGTGCTTAATCACCCCTGCTGGCTGCGGAACATTGGCGCCGGGAACGTAAATGAGGAGGCTGACGACGCGATTCTTTAAGAAAACCACGAACCTCACCGATTCGAGCGAATGGCGCCGACAGTAACTCACGGCGTGCCGGGTATCGGAAAAGGTGAGCGCGTCGTGTGGGTCTGAGACCCACTCATTGCGACCCGCTAAAAATTTTCGCGTCTCCAGGTGCTGAATGACAATCGTCATGCAAATCCTCGGGAAACGCTCCTCCTTGCGTCCGTCATGGCCGACAGTGAGCGAACGGGATGCCAACATGGTTTTGGCTACAAACAGCCCATTTTTCCCGTGCAAATACGTACAAAACGGGAATCGGTGATTGCTAAATGCGCGAAATTTCCCCTTATAATCCAGCCTAAATACCGGGTTCCTGTCAGAACCTGAGACATTTGCCCACCTCTCGCGTGCGGAATGTTCTGTGCTAACGATTGTTTGCTAGGAAAAGGAGCACAAGCACTATGAAGAAATCTACAGAAGACCGTGTCGAGGGAGGCCTGCGTCAGGCGAAAGGTAAAGTGAAGCAGGAAGCCGGACGCATCACGCGCAACCGCTCGATGCAGGCGGAAGGCTTCGTTGAAAAACATGCCGGCAAAGCGCAGAAAGCCATCGGCAATCGTAACGCTCGCAAGGGCCGTTAAAGCTTTCCCATCAAAACCTTTCGCGCGCTTGCCGTCCGTCAATATTCATGGACCGCAAGCGATTCTATTTTTATGAAAAATCGAACACCCCAACGATCGGAACTCAAAGGCGTCGTTAAAAGAATCAAAGGCAAATTGACCAATCGCACTGACCTGAAAAAGGAAGGCGAAGCGGAAATGCTGGGAAAGAAGCGCGCCCCCCGAAGTTCGAAAACCAGGCTCAATCCCGACCCGCATCGGCGGGATTAAGAAGTGTCGGCAGATTCGCAGATGACACAGATGGATGGGAAACATCGCGCAGCGCGATGCTGGCCGCATCACCATCCGCATCGGCGAGACCCAAAGTTCCGGCGTTTCCTCAGCCCCGGAAATCATGAGCCGCGCGCCGGTGTTTCGCCGGACACGCGTTCCTGTGCAGTCGTTGTTCGAGCATTTGGAAGACAACATGTCGCTTGATAAATTTCTGGAATACTTTCCCACGGTGCGCCGCGAGGATGCTGTCGCCGTATTGGAGCACAGCAAGACTGAGATTCTGGCCGAAGCTCATGCGTGAAAATCCTGTTCGACGAATGTATGCCCCCAGCCGCTGCGTCCTCTTTTGGCCGATCTGGCGCGAAGACTCCAAATAAAAACAGCCTTCTGCATTCATCCAAGTTTATCAGGAGGACGCGTTGTGTTCATGAGGACGCAGTAGTGTCAGCCTGGACTCATAATGTACGTAAATGAAACGTGATATGATCAGACAAAAGGCAAGCCCGGTCAGCTTCGACAAAATGTTGATGGCGAGATGCTCTCGGGCTGCGCCGAATACCTCATAGGTAATAAACAAAATCGGAATATGGCTGAGATAAATAGAATAGGACCAAAGGCTGACTTTCATTATCGGGTTTTCCAGGAAAGAAAAAGCCTTCGGCAGGCGATCGATCGATGCGAAAAACGGTAGGGTGAGGCTGAAGCACACGGGTAAGGCGAAAAAAGCGGATCGATAAAAAGGAACGAGAGAACCTGATCGATAGCAATAATACTGAAAAAAAGAGAGGGTCACTAAGCCAAGGAAACCTGCCCCCAGAAGCACGCGCTTCTGCAAAGGCGTCATGTGGTAACGCGCTACGACAAAAGAAGTCGCTACGCCGTAGAAAATGGCGTCGAGCCTTGGGAGCGCGATCTTTCTGATCGTCGCGGGATCGGTCGTCGCGAACATCCATTCACGGAGGGCCGGCGGGAAGATCAGGAAAAGGACAGTTGTGCAGATAAATGCGTTGCGCTTGGAAAAGCGGAGTGAAGTGAAAAGTAGAATCGTCAGCGGGAAAAGAAGATAAAACCACTCCTCGACGCAGAGCGACCATGAGACGTCGTAAAATCCGGAACCGCCACTCAGGAAATTTTGGAAAAATACGAGGAAGGGAAGAAACTCAACGAGGGTTGGGAAGCTTCCAGAGTGGTAATGGAAAAACAATGAAACGACCAAAAATAGATAGTAATTTGGAAGCGTCCGCCACCATCGCCTGAGCCAGAAGTGCTTGACGTCGTCGAGAGACCATCGAGGCGATGTTTTAAGCGCTCGATACAGGATTCCCCCGATTAGAAAGCCGCTCAAGGCGAAGAACAGTTCGACCCCGGGGACACCTAAAAATTCCAGCTTCTTATTGAAGTGGGAGATCAGGACAAGGCCAATAGCGACCGCCCGGACGACATCGAGTCCAATCTTGCGAGTCATGAGATTGGGCCTAACGACCCGGCACATCCACCTTCAGTCAGAGATCTGGCGTGACAGGCAGGGACGCGTGGATGGCAACTGGTGGCCGCACGCAAACACCGCGATGGCCGGGTTAGGCGCTGCAACGCATGGTAGGCCGTTATGCTCATGTCCGCAGAGGAATACCAAACTGGATCAACACTGCCAAGAACGCCAAAGCACCGGCGAAAGTCGCAAGCAAGGACGTGAACGTCAGAAGTGCTGCTCGCAAAGCTGGCGCTCGCCTCGCGAAGAATTGCACGCCGTACAGCACGGCACTGTAACCGATGAAGGGAAGGATCCATGAACCTAATGTTGCGATGCCCGCCAATGTGTAGAGGGACGTATTCTGCCACATGATGGTCAAGCAAGTCCGTCCGCACTGGAGAGCGAACACCGCGAGCACAAGGATGAATCGATGGATGCGCATGGAACAGACTAATCAACAAACCAAGCGTGGCGACCCGGCCCATCCGCCTTCGCCCTTTTGCTTCATCCGATGCAGCGTTCTCATCTTCAGCCCATTAGGGGCGTCATCTTTGTAGCAAGAGCAGCCATGGTTGGAAAGCCCCGTCAGGGGCAAACTGGGAAACCCAAGTCCAAAATCACCAAACGAACCTATGCGCTCGGTGCGCCGGTTTACTGACCAGTTCCTCTTTTTGCACCAAGAAAGCGCTTTTCAGCGCAAGGCGTGTTGAGGAATCTTGGCGCGTGATCGTCCATCAGTCACAACGCACCGCCGAAACGGTTTCCACCTCTCACACTGACGAAAGCATGAATCGACGGAAGTTTATGGCGACCGTTGGCGGGTTAGCCCTTTCGGCGGGCGTGGCTCCTTTGCTGGCTGCGACTTCCAAGAAAAGCAAATCCGCCAACCTGCTCGGGAAGTTCAAGACGGCGTCGTTCCACAAGAAAATGGAACTGCTCCAAGAATTGTACGAAGGCGTGGCGTTTCATGAATCAGGCATCATTTATTCGATGCAGCGACTGGACGCGGACGGGATTCGCCCGTTTGCCGCGTCGGATTTCGAGGGCCAGATCGGCATCAATCCGTCGGTGGCGAAACTGCAACTCGCCGGGCCGTGGGATTATCTGCACGGGGAGAATTCCATCAGCGCTTCTGGCTTGTACTTGGCGGCACAGTCATTTCGCTTCGAGGTCACGAAATCGAAGGCGGCGCTGGCGCAGGCGCGCAAGGCCTTTCGCTCGCTGGACTTGATCTATCGCATGGGCGAGGCGGCGGGGAAACCGGGATGGATGTGCAAACCGTACGGCTTTCGCCCATCACCACAAACCAGTGGCGATCAATACCTGGATGCTTGCTGGGGGTTATGGGGCTTTCACCGCATCGCTTCGGCAGAGGAGCGCCGTCGCATTGAACAGATGTTCATCAGCTTTGCCGATTACTGGCGCAGCGTGGATTACGTGCTGAGTTACTTTGGCTCGCATTGGGACCAGAAAGGCGAGACCGGCGCTTACAATGCCGTCTATGCCATGATCAATGCCTGCGCGTACTCATTCTCAAAATCGCCGGTGCATTTGCAGGAATTTGAAAAATGGATGAGCCGGGCGACCTGGCCGAAAATCACCGCGATTGAATCGTTGCGGGCGAAGGCGCTTGCGCAAAAAGAGAAGACCGGAAAGGTGGAAGCGGAACCCTACAGTGCGGCCTATTCGCTGGCCAAGGATTTGTTGAAGCCCGGCGAAATCCTATGCTGGGAAACGGTTATCCACGCCAAGTTCGTGACGGTGGCCGCGGATTTGATTGTGCAATCCGGCACCTCGGATCTGTCCGGAAAGATCGGTGAGATCACGCGACGCTGGTGGAGTGAATGGCGCTACGGCATGGATGAAACTTTCCTGGGCTATTATTGGTTCGCGGTCGATCTGGTGAACGATACCTGGCGTCCCCTGCCCCGTACCCAGTTGCTGTCGAAAGAACGATGGCTCTTCGGTGACCCGTTCACTTCCTACATCTCCGAAGCGCGCTGGAACGAACCGCTCTGCCGCTTCATGATCTCCTCCGTGATCGCGGCGCAACATAACCGCGACCAAAAAATTCCGTCCGTAGCCCGTCGAATGGTGGGAAGCCTCGACCCCACGCACCTGCACTGGATCGTGGATCTGGACGGCAAACAATTGCTGCCGGAACTCAGCTACTACGGTCAATGCCTGAGCAGCGAGGCGCCCGGATCATTTTTGGCGGCTTACTGGAAGGGGCGAAAAGACCGCTTGTGGTGAAGCGGTTCAATACCAAATTTCCCTGCCGAATCGTGGCCGGGCGAATCGTGGCCGGGCATTGAAACGTCGGTAACTAATTAGAGGGGACTTTTTTCTTGTCCCGCGCACACCAGCCTATACGATTCCCGTAAGGTGAAAGAGCAACCTCTTACCATTTCGCCCGCCTCACGCCGATGAAAATAACCCAACCACCATTTCGGAAGTTACGCGGCTACGCCTTCGACCCACTCTTGTCCAACCAAAGTGCCACGGCCGACATCAACTTAGTCATTTATCGAGTCGACTGGGAATTGTTGCAGCCCGGTCCAATCGGAGAATATATCGAGGTCGTAGACTACGATCCTACAATCAAGAAATTCTACGAACCAGCCGACCTCGACCACCCTTATCTTCTGGCCCAACACGGCCTCGCGCCGAGTGAGAGCAACCCGCAATTCCACCAGCAAATGGTCTATGCGGTCGCGATGACCACGATCCAAAATTTCGAACAGGCGCTGGGCCGGAAGGTGATTTGGGCACCGCGGCGCCTCACTGACCGCAAGAAATACCAGGAATACGTCCAGCGCCTGCGCATCTACCCGCACGCACTGAGAGAGGCAAACGCCTATTATACCCCGCAGAAAAAAGCCCTGCTGTTCGGCTACTTCGCCGCCACTCCTGCCAATCCTTCTCAACAAATGCCGGGATCACTCGTGTTTACGTGCCTTAGCCACGACATCATCGCGCACGAGACGACGCATGCGATCCTCGACGGCATGCATCGGTTCTATAATGAACCGAGCAACCCAGATGTGCTCGCTTTCCACGAGGCTTTCGCCGACATCGTCGCGTTGTTCCAGCACTTCACCTTTCCAGAGGTGCTCAAGCGACAAATTGCAGAGACCAAGGGCGATCTTGCGGCGCAGAATTTACTCGGCAAACTTGCGCAGGAATTCGGCACTGGCATCGGCAACTATGGAAGCCTGCGTGACGCGATCGGCACGGATGAATCCGGTAAATGGGAGCCGAAGCAGCCGAAGGTAGAGGACTACCTGAACACTACAGAACCGCACGACCGCGGGAGCATTCTGGTCGCCGCCATCTTCGAAGCGTTCATCAACATTTACAAAAACCGTGCTGCCGACCTCCTGCGCATCGCGTCAAACGGCTCAGGCATCCTGCCTCGAGGGGAGCTGCATCCGGACCTCGTGAACCGGCTCGCCGGCGAGGCTTCCAAGGCCGCCGGACACGTGCTCAGCATGTGCGTGCGCGCGCTCGACTACTGCCCGCCGGTCGATCTGACGTTTGGCGAGTACCTGCGTGCAATCATCACGGCCGATACCGACCTCGTTGCGGACGACAGTCACAAATACCGGCTGATTCTCATTGAGGCATTTCGCCGGCGCGGCATTTATCCGCAGGGCATCAAGACGCTCAGCGTGGAGAGTCTGCGCTACCCGCTGGAGCCGGCGGCCAACTTTGAGAACTCGCCGCTGTTTCGAATTCTCGCGGACTTCCTGCGCGAGTATCGGAACCGGATTATGTACGAGTCGAATCGGGAGAAGATATTCAATATCTCCTGCGAGTTCATGGGGGGTAAGGACGTGCCTGGCGATCTCAGCCTGCACAAGCGCATTTCCTTCAAATTCGACGAGTCGGCGGACTTCGAGCGCCTGACCGGCTTGGTGTTCGGCCGCGATTGGCAGAGGCTCGGCATCCGGACTTCCGGAGCATACGGCAAGGGCCCGTCCTTTTCCGTGGAGAACCTCCGGTTGGTATCGCGCGTCGGCCCGGATGGAAACCAAATTAACCAAATCGTATTTTCCCTTGTGCAACGCGCCGGAGTCCGGCTGGAGGACGGCAAGGTCGTGGGTTATTACGTCCCGCACGACAACGAGGATCCCCCAAAGGACGGCATGCAAATCCGAGGTGGCTGCACGTTGATCTTCGACCTGGACACGCTGAAATTAAAATACGCCATCGCCAAGCCTCTTCTTGACTTGAACACCGCGCCGCGGCAGCCCCGTCAGCTCGAGGCGGCGCGTATCGCAAAACAGGCGGCGTACCAGAACGACGGCGACCTGATGGCCGCCAGCGAATACAGCAAGCTATTTGGCCAGAGCCTGAACAGTCTCACCAACGAGCCATTCGCCCTCCTCCACCACCATTAATCCACCATGAGCAACATCACCCACACGGAGATCCGCATGTATCGGATGGGTACCGGCGACTGCTTCGTACTCAAATTCTTCGCGGGCGCAGCGCTCAAATTCAAGATGCTGATCGATTGCGGCACATGGTCGGGCTCCACGGCCCACCTCACTCCGTATATTCAAAACCTCAAAGCCTACGTTAATAATCACGTTGACCTTTTGGTGGTCACCCATGAACACAAGGATCATGTCCACGGGTTCGACGCGTGCGAGAACCTGTTCACGCAAGGCTTCACAATCGACAAAGTCTGGATGGGATGGACCGAGAAGGACAGCGCCGCCAAAGTAAAACAGTGGCAAAAAGACTACGGCCAGCAAAAGATGGCGTTGTTCCATGCCGCGCGGAAACTGAAGGCAGCCGTCAAAGATCCCGCCTACGTCGCTCAATTGCGGCGCGAGGCCAACGGCTCTGCCATCCTGAAATCCCGCCAGAATTTTGCCGCCACGCTTGAGGCGTTAACAGACCTGCAGGTCAACACGGGCGGGGGCACATTCGGAGCGTACGCCGGTTTGCTCGCCGGCATGGAAGTGGTGAAGAAAAAGCTCGGTCCGGGAAAAATCGCCTACTTTAAACCGGGAGACATCACCGCGAACCTGCCGCAACTTCCGGGCATCAAATTCTTCGTCCTCGGCCCTCCGCTGTCGTGGGAGGACGTGAAGAAAGAAGCCGGAGGCAAGGGTGAGTCTTATGATCATAACAAGGATCTCGCCTTGAGCGCCGCGTTCGCAGCTGCTGTACTCGACCAGGACTTCAGTGGCGGCAATGGGGCGGCACCCTTTGACGCTTCATATGACCTTTCTCCCGCCAGGTCGCCCCGCTCGATCCGGAAAGCCTACACCGCCGCCGGGAATGAATGGCGAAAGATCGATCACGACTGGTTGCTGAGCGCCGGCTCGCTGGCGCTTCGCATCAATAGTATGACCAACAATCTTAGCCTCGCGCTGGCGATCGAGTTTGAGGATAGCGGCCGTGTCATGCTCTTTCCCGGCGATGCCGAATACGGCAGTTGGGCGAGTTGGCACAAAATCAATTGGACGGAACCCAGCCGGACGCAAGGCAAGCATCTGACGGAGGACCTGCTCAATCGGACCGTTTTCTACAAGGTGGCCCATCACCTGAGTCACAACGGGACCGCGCAGCGATTGGGACTCGAAATGATGAAAGACCCCGATCTGGCCGCGATGGCGACGCTCGATTATTCCGTAATCAGCAATGGCTGGACGACCACCATGCCCAATCGCGCGATTCTGGCGGAACTCCTGACCCGCACGAAGGGACGGCTCATGGTCATGAATGAGAAGGAACTCTTTTTCGACAAGGAGAACCAAATTCCCCTCACTGGCCGGATCCAGTCGGCCCGGAGCCAGATGAGCACGAAACTCAAAAAGGATTTCACCCGGGACTACGTGGAGGATCCGCTGTACCTCCAATATACGGTTCGCGGCTGAAATTCATCCGGCCGGGAATGGTCCTCTTCGCGAAATCCCGGCCTTGGCGCGACCCGCACTGGCGGCAAGTCCGTTTCGCAGGCAGGCAGAAGCCGAACTCAGGGCGGGATTTGGGCAACCAGCATTTCTGGTCCGCATCCGGCGGATGCGAGTGCCCAAGTCGCCTTGACGTTGCATTTTGCAGCGATAGCATCCGCCATGCGAATCATTCCCCGTTTCTTCGCGGTTCATGTCTTTCGCGCCCTCATCCTCGTTTATTGTTTCGGCATCATCGCGCACCCGCGGATGCTTTTTGCCCAGAACCTCTTTGGCCCATCAGGTGCGCTGCGCTTTGATGGCGTGGACGATTACGTCGTCGTCTCGTCCAACAGCAGCCTCGCGTTGAGCAATCGCGCGACGTTCGAGGCGTGGATAAATCCGCAAGCGCAGGCTTTTGGGACGATCCTCTCCCGCGGCCACGGCGGCAACAATCTCACGGATTACATCCTGCAGGTGGTCGATGCGGGCGGGCTCCGGTTGCAATTCTTCGCCGCCGATGCGTGGCATTCCTCGGTGGCTACGGTGCCCTCAAACGTTTGGACGCACGTGGCGGTCACGTTCGACGGCACCAACAAACAGTTTTTCATCAATGGCGTCCTCGACACCACCGTGGGGAGCCCGGGAGCATTTTACGCAAGCGGTTCAGCGCTTAACATCGGACGACAAGGCAGCGTCTGCAATTGCAACCTGTTCAAGGGACAGATGGATGAAGTGCGCGTGTGGAATATCGTGCGCACACCGGCCGAGATCAGCCAGAGCATGAAGCGCTCGCTGGCGGGAACGGACCTCGGACTGGCGGCGTATTACCGGTTTGACCACATCACCGGCGTGACGACGCGCGACAGTTCTCCGAACGGCAATCGCGGCACGCTCGTCAACCGCCCCGTGCCTCTGCCTTCGACTGTGCCCTTTCCCTTGCTCGTCACGCTGAATGGCCCGAACCCGCTTACGAACGATTGCGGTGTGCCGTTCGCGGATCCTGGCGCGACGGTGCGCGCCGCGCCCGTCGCCTTCTCGGGCGACGCCAACATCAACGTCGTGCTGAAGCCCGACGGCACCGTGATGCGGTGGTTTCTCAACAACGTCGATCCCCTCGCGCCCAATGCCACGAATCTTGCGGCGGTGGCCATCTCGGCATTCAGCCTCGCAGCCGGTCTGCGGCCCAACGGCACCGTGCTGGTTTGGGGCAATACGGCGGCGCAAACGAACGTACCGTCCAGCGCGACCAACGCGGTGGCCGTCGCGATGAGCTATGATTCCACTCTTGCGCTCCGAGCTGATGGCACGGTGCTGGCGTGGGGCAACAATGTTTACGGCGTCACCAACATCCCGGGCAGCGTCACCAACGTCGTCGGCATCGCTGGTGGCTACAATCACGCGGTTGCCTTGAGAGCGGACGGCACGGTCGTTGCGTGGGGCAGCAACTCGGACGGCCAGCTCAACGTGCCCGCCGGGTTAACGAACGTGATCGCCATCGCCGCCGGCAGTCACCACACGCTCGCGCTCAGAGCGAACGGCACCGTGGCGGCGTGGGGATACGTTGACAGCGGATCGTTGAACATCCCGTCCAGTGTCACGAACGTGGTCGCCATTTCCGCCTCGTTCAACTCAAGCCTCGCGCTCAAAGTGGACGGCTCGGTGGTGTCGTGGGGAGGTACCGCTCGGCCCATCCCCGCCGGTGCCACGAACATTGTCGCCATTGGCGGCGGCGAAGATTCCATGTTGTTGCGGGCTGACGGCACGATCCTCCGCTTCTTTAACCCCATTCCCACGGAGGCCACCGCGCAATCCGTCCCGGTGATCGCCTCGGGCACGGTGAACCCGGCTGTGTTCGGCAATTATCCCATCGCCTACGCCGCCACGAATTCAACAGGGGGCACAGGCGCGACGAACCGTCTTGTGGTGGTGGCCGACATTACACCGCCGTCCATTTATCTGCTGGGCGACAACCCGCTCCGACTGGCCGTGGGCGACGCCTTCGTGGATCCGGGTGCCACCGCCACAGACCAGTGCGCGGGCGGCATGACTGGCAGCCTCGTCACCGCCGGTGTGGTGAACATCGCCGTGCCCGGACGTTACCAGCGCACCTACACCGTCACCGATCCGCAGGGGAACACCCGCGTGATGACCCGCGCAGTGCTCGTGCTGCCCGCGCCCTTCTTCGCGCTTAACGGGCCGAACCCGCTCACCAACGAATGTCACTTCCCGTTCGTGGACCCCGGCGCCGGATCGCAAGGCCCGCCACTGGCCCTGGCGGCCGGGGTGTCGCAGTCGTTCGTCGTCACCGCGTCCCGCACGGTTCGCGGCTGGGGCGACACTAATTTCGGCGTCCTCAACATTCCGCCCGAGGCCACCAACGTCATTGCCGTGGCGTCGAGTCTTAGTTTCGCCACGGCCTTGCGAGCTGACGGCACCCTGCTGAGGTGGGGGGATGACGCGCCTTTCAATCCGATCCCCGCCGAGGCGACCAACATCATCGCCATCGCTTGCGACTCTGCTGGACGTCTTCTCGCGCTCAAAGCGAACGGAACGTTGGTGGGGAGCGGCAGTGTCCCGGCCATCCCCTCTGGCATGAGCAACGTCATTCAGGCCGCGCTGGGGAGTGGCCATGCTGTGGCCTTGAAGGCCGACGGCACGGTCGTGGCTTGGGGCGATAATTCCTATGGTCGGACCAACATTCCCGCCGACGCGATGAACATTGTGGCCGTCACGGCGGGCTCTTTCCACGGCCTGGCCATCAAGGCCGATGGCACGGTCGTCGCCTGGGGATATAACAATGTAGGCCAGACCAACGTCCCCGCCAGCGCCACAAACGTCGTCGCCATTGCAGCGGGCGGAGACCACAACCTGGCCCTGAAGGCCGACGGCACGGTCGTTGCCTGGGGAAATAACGATGTTGGCCAGACCAACGTCCCGACCAGCGCCACGAACATCGTCGCCATCTCGGCGGGCTTTTCCTACAACCTCGCCCTGCGCGCCGACGGCGCAATCATCGCCTGGGGCCGGCATGCGTTCGGCCCGCCCACCGTGGTGCCGGCGGACATTAACCAGGTCGCGTCCGCCACCGTGAGCGGCACAGTGAACACCAACGCGCCTGGCAACTACCTGCTCACTTACACCGGACCGCCCGGGTCCGTGCCGCCCCAACTCACGCGCACCGTCGTGGTCAACGATAAGCTGCGGCCGACTTTGGCCTTGCTGGGTACGAACCCGATGGCGCTCGTGGTTGGGAGCGCGTTCGTGGATCCGGGCGCCACGGCATCTGATCTTTGCGCCGGCAATTTAACGGGCAGCATCGTCCCCTCGGGAACCGTCAACACGCTGGTGCCCGGAATCTACACCCGGACTTACACCGTCACCGATCCGGGCGGCAACAGCACCGCGTCCAATCGCACCGTGGTTGTCCTCGGTGCTCCATCATTCAGCGGCTTTGCGTCGTCGCTCATTGGCACCAATCCGGACACGGCCGCTGTCACCGCGCAGATTGGCGCTATCGTCAGTGCGAACGGCTTGCCGGCCACCGCATATCTTCAGTACGGGCTCAGCACGTCGTACTCTGTGAGTTCCGCGCCCGTCACCGTCGCTGGCTTTGCCACAAGCAATGTCACCCTCACCGCGAACCTGAGCCGGGGTGTCGTGTATCACTGGCGCGCGATGGCCTCGAACAGCGTCGGTGTGACGCTCGGCCCAGACCAGACTCTCGCGATTCCGTCGTTGTTCGCCGCGGGCGATGTGAATGGCGACGGCATCGTGAGCGAAGGAGAAATCCGTTCTGCGCTGTCGAATTACTTTCCCACCAGCCCGTGGCTTTACCTGACGAATGTCGCGGGCCTCGGCGAATCGAACGTGACCTTTCGCCTGACCAATTCGTTGAGCGGCGCCTTCAGTGTCGAGTCCACCACCAATCTCGTTGATTGGTTCCTTCTCGGCCCGGCCACTCCGCGCTACGAGTTTACCGATACCAACGCGCCTGCCGGACAACGTTACTACCGGCTGCGTTGGCCGTAACCGCGCCGAACCAGGTCATGAATCGCGTTCCAAACGTGCCGTAATTTCCTTTGCAACCGGGCAAAATTGGAGCATCTTTTTAGGTATGAGAGCGTTCCTTCCACTAACCGTTTTGGGCCTCTCGTGTTTGGCGAGTTCCATCTTCGCCCAAGGCCCGGTTTTACCCCCAACTTCGCGAGTCGTGGCCGATATTCTGAAGCTGTCCGCGGCCAAGGTGGATGAGAGCGTGATCGTGTCCTACGCGCAAAAGGCCCCGCGTGGGAATGTCAGCGGCTCCGATTTGTTGACGCTTCACTCCAATGGAGTTTCTTCGCGAGTCTTGCTTGCGCTCCTGGATTCCCAACCGCCCGCTGCGTCAACCGAAGCTCCGGCGCCGATCGATGAGCAGGCTCCAGCGCAGACCACGCAAGCTGCGGCTTCATCCAACGCTCCTCCTGTCGTTGAAGCGCCCCTCGTTGATTACGTCTCAGCGCCGGTTTATGTGGGAGCTGGAAGCGCTTACTACTATGACGATTGGTGGTGGGGAGGCGGCTGGGGCTGGGGTTACGCCGGTTACTATCCCTGGTATAGCTATAGCTGGTATCCCTTTTGGGGCGTTTACGTAAATTGCGGATCGCACCACCACGGGCATGACGGTCACCACGGACACGATGGGCATGGTGGCCATTCCGGGGGGCAGTGGCAAAATGGTGGCCATCCTTCGAATGTAGGCCGTTTCACCATTGCGCGATCGGGTGGAAATGCGAACGGAGCGGCTTCTTCTATAGGCCGAGTTTCTGGAGCCGCAGCTGGCAGGCAGCAACCGGTGGCTAATCGCGCTGGCACTAGCGTCGCATCCGGAAATGTATCCAGCCGCAACTCCGGCGTCGCTTCCGCTGGCAGAGGCATGGCGTCTCCGGTTGGCAGTACTGTCGCAAGGTCTGCGGCAAACGGGCGAGCGACCACCGCGACAGTTGGACAAAACAGCGTTGCGCGTTCTGGCGCCACACCGACACCTAACCGTTCCGTGGCATCTTCCGTCTCTGGGCAGCGATCAACCGTTGCCGGACGCAGCGTTGCTTCAGCCAATCCTTCGTCTTCATTTTCTTCCCGTCCAACCGGCACGGCGGCACCGAGATACACGGGTGGCGCCAGTATGAGTTCCGGTTACCAGGGCGGCGGACAGAGAAGTTATGCGAGCCCTGGCCCCAGCGGAGGTAGTTCAGTTGGGAGAAGCTACTCGGCTCCTTCTTCGATGGGAAGTTACTCTGGAGGCAGGAGTTCCGGCGGTGCTTCCATGGGCGGTTACTCGGGCGGCGGTTCACGGGGATTTTCTGGTGGCGGTGGAGGCGGAGGAGGATTCCACGGCGGTGGCGGTTTTAGTGGCGGTGGACACGGCGGCGGCGGTGGCGGACGTCGATAACAAGCGGAAGTGCAGACGGATTTTGTGGAAACGCGCTACCCTCGGTCAATGTCAACGCGACCTGCCCGGACTCCTCGCCGGAAGCTGCCGAGGCGCGATCGGTGAAGGCTGAACTCCGACCCGGTCGGGGATAGTCGCCGGTGGCACCCGGAAATTCTGTCCAGGTTGGCGCCTTCCGCCTGTTGAATACCAATCGTCGTACCAAACTTCCGGCTGCGTCGGCGCCACTGCGTTCGCCGCTTCTTCCTGGCGTTTGGCCTCCAGTTCTGCGGCTTCCTCCTCGGCCCGGCGTTGCAAAGCCTCTTCGTTCAGTCGCCGCTTCTCAATTTCGCCCTGTTCGATTTCCTCCTGGCGACGGGCGATGCCGGCGGCGTGGTTTTGCTCGAATATCTGCGCGTCGGTCGCGTTGTAATTGTATCGCTTCTGAAGGTCATCCGGCAGGTTAGCAAACTTCAGTTTCGCGATTCCAACGCTTCCGGGCCGCGGAACGTACTCAATGACAATGCCGTTCGGATCGGCGCGCTGGATGACGGCATTGGTGTAGGTGATGCCATCGCGTGTGGTAATCGAATTTGTTTCCGCCGCGTCCAATGTCGCGCATAGGGCCGCAGCGCCGGCGATGATGAAATGCTTCGTTTGCATAGCTGGCCGACCGCTTTGGAGCCTCGCACACCTGTGGCGGAATTGCCACCGGCTTTCTTTACCCTTGATGCAACGATTCGGAACGGGATTCCGCTACGAGGGGTGACCGGCAAACCAGCTCATCCAGCGCGATCTCTGCCTTTGCGAGGGATTGTTTGAAACCGTCGCCTCCATGTTCTTCGTCACCCACCCGGACGAACGTCACGTCGGTCAGGCCGATGAAACCCAGGACCGTTTGTAAATGCGGCTCAAGATAGTTCAAGTGCGCGAGCGCTCCACCGGGATGCATCGCCCCGTCGCCGGCAGAGACGACGACGATCACCGGCTTTGGGGAAAGAAGCGGGCGATAGTGCTCGGTCGCCTCCGGGGTAAATTCAAATGTTCGTCCGACGCGAATCACCTGATCAAAGAATGCCTTCAGTTGTGCCGGCATCCCGAAGTTGTAAATCGGCGTTCCTATCAACACTGTGTCTGCTGCGTCGATTTCTCCAATCAGAGTTTCGCTCTCGCGTAGTGCTTCGTTCGCGGTATCGGAGCGTTCCTCGGGAGCAGCAAACGCCGCTGCGATCCAGCGTTCGCTGACAGGCGGGGGCGGATTCAGTCCGAGGTCCCGTTGCAGGACGCGGCCGTCAGGATTCGTAGCCAGCCAGGATTCAGCGAAACGGTTCGTGAGGCGGCGGGTGACTGAGCGCGTGACGCGCCCGCTGGCATTCAGGACGAGAAGTGTTTTCATCGCTGCCAAGCTATACATGCCTGGTAGCCGATGCGTCGTCTCAAGATTGTGACCAACTCACAAAAAAGTGAGTGGTGGTGCGGGGTCAGGTTCGACGTTTTTTCGATTTATTGCGGCGCGCCAGGTAAGTCACCCCCCAGGCTTCCAGTTGGTCCATCATACCCGACAACGTCGCGCCAAATTCACTGAGGGCATATTCCACACGCGCGGGAACTTCTGGATATGCGGTGCGGGAAACGATGTCGTCCGCCTCGAGTTGGCGCAATTGCAGCGTGAGTGCTTGTGCCGTGATTCCGGGCAATGCCGCCTGCAATTCGGAGAAGCGCCTTGGCCGCGTCTTAAGCTCAAAGAGGATCGAAGGTTTCCATCGACCACGAACGACATCAAGCGCGGCCCGGACGGGGCAGTCATCCTGCAGGCGATCAAACTTCTGCGCGTAGTCAGCGGGCGATTTCATTCATTCGAGCGTAAACGACGGAAACGGAATATGGCACAAGGTTCACCTTCGCGTAAACCTCCGCATCCTTTTCCACGAATTCCTTGGAGTTCGCTTTCACGCGTTATCAAAAAGTGTTCAACGGTAACTGCAAACAGACCCCTTCCTGGTCGTTGCGCACGAGCAACAGGTCTCCGGCAAGGGCGGGTGGATTCCACGTTTTGGCACTGAACACTCTGAAACGGGCCAGTTCACGCGGCTCTTCAGGATTCGGTTCCAGCAGCACTACCTCTCCGCTCTCTGCCATCATGAGGAGAAGATCGCCGACGAGGATCATCTGCCCGTGACCGTATCGGTCGCCTTTCCATTTTAGATCACCACTGCTCACATCGATGCACGCGAGCGCTCCGTCATCCAAGCCGTAAATGAATCCGCCGCGATGAATAAGCGTGCCGAACTTGGACTTCATGCGGATGGATTTCCAAAGCCGCTCAGCTTTCCAGCGCTGGCCGTCGCGAGACACTTGCAGCAGTTCACTACCGCCTCCGTAGCCTTGCGAGACCAGCATGCGATTGCTCGACAGGAGCAGAGGCACACTCACATGCGGGTAAGGACTGCGCCATGGAGAGTGCCAAAGCAGGGTTCCACTGGTTTCATCGTAGCTCGAAACATTCTCGGAGAAGATGAGGATTTGCGGAACGTCATTGAAGGTCACCTTGATGGGAGAACTCCAATGCACATCGTCGTTCCCACTCTTCCAAAGCACCGCGCCCGTGTCCTTGTTGAATGCGACCATGGAGCTGTTGCGGCCGCCCGCGGTCACAAACACAGCGTGTTCGTCGACCAACGGGGAACAGGCTACGCCCCACTCGGGCAATTTTGCTTCATTCGCTGCCAGCGTGTTCGTGTGCCAAAGCACTTTGCCACTTTCGAGCTCCAGGCAGTTCAACTCGCCCGCGCCGCCCATCGTATAAACGCGGCCATTGAAGATGGTTGGCGTCGCGCGTGGGCCTTCACCGGCGATGGTCGTGGCATAACGCGATTTGTTTGTGTGCGACCAGGTGGGCTGCCCAGTCAGCAGATCATAGCACGCGACGATTTCGTTTTCGCCCTGCTGTTCCTGTGTGACAGCCCGCCGGCCTTCCACGGCAAAACCAGACCACGCAGCGCCCAGCGGGCGTCGCCACAATTCACGTGGTGGAGTGACCTTCCAATCGCGAGCCAACGCTGGCCCGGAGAGCGTTCCGTCGCGATTCGGGCCAAGAAACTGGGGATAGGAGCCATGAACATTCGTGACGGCAGGCGCTCCGGTTGTCGTGTGCACAGCCGCAGAGGCGCGTTCCTTCCAACGCCAATCCACGATGGGAATTAAATCGCCAGTGACACCACTGATGCGCAGACCGAAGCGGCAGAAGACAATGGCGACAATCGTGAAAATGAAAACCGCCCAGCGAGCCCGAGACTTCCATCGGGAACCGAATACGATCCACACGAGGAATCCCACATAAGCAGCAATCAAGCAGGCGGCGATGCGAAGCAATTTGTCCTGGCGTTGGGCGTCGTAAAGAAACCAAATCCACGCGATGGCGAGTGCAATGAGTGTGAAATAGGCGGGCATCGCCCAACGGGCGGTTCTTCCCATTTTCTCTTTGAAACTCGTACCAACAGACACGCGCGGATGCTAATGGTTGTTCTCTTGATCGGAAAGATTTGCGTGAAGGCGAGGAGGGATCAGATCGCCGTAAAACCTTCTCGCGCCAGGCGTGCCTTCACCCGCTCAATGTGTTCAAAGTCTCTCGTCTCGATGACGCAGTGCACGATCACTTGCGAAACGTCGTCACCCGCGAATGCCCGGTCGTGCTCCACATCCCGCACACTCGCGCTTTCTTCGGCCAGGACGCCTGTGAAACGCGCCAGGCCGCCTGGACGGTCGCTGATATTGGCCGCAAAACGGAAGAGACGCCCGTCGGCGGCGAGGCCGCGTTCGATGATTCGCCCAAGCATCGTTGTATCGATGTTGCCACCACACAGCGGCAACACGACACGTTGACCGCGCAACTCCGGCAACTTTCCCGTCAGCAACGCCGCCAATGGCGCCGCGCCCGCACCTTCGGTCACGGTTTTCTCAAGCTCAATGAGGCGCAGCACAGCGAGCGCGATCTCGTGCTCGTTCACCACCACGGTCTTGTCCACCAGTGAGCGCGCGATGGCGAACGCATTGTCGCCCACGCGTGGAACGGCAAGGCCATCTGCCAGGGTGGGTGAAGTCTCGACCGGCACCGGTATACCCTTCTGCAACGCGGCGTCAAAACTGGCACATCGCTCGGTTTCCACACCGAATATTCGCACCTTCGGTTGCAACGTTTTCACCGCCAGCGCGACGCCCGCAATTAATCCAGCACCCCCAATGGGAACCAGGATGGCATCGCAATCTGGAACCTGTTCCAGAATCTCAAGACCCAGCGTTCCCTGCCCTGCAATAACTGCGGGATCATCAAAGCCGTTGATGTAGGTCAATTGGTCCTCGCGCACGAACTGCAACGCATGCTCGCGTGCCTCGCCAATGTCATCCCCGTGCAAAATAATCTTCGCGCCCATGCGCTCGCAATTACGCACCTTCATGAGCGGAGCGAAGCGCGGCATCACGACAGTCACGGAGATACCCAGCAACTTACCGTGATAACTGAGCGCCGAAGCATGATTGCCCGCCGACGCTGCGATGACACCGCGGCGCTTTTGTTCCTCGTTCAACAACAGCAAAGCGTTGCGCGCCCCCCGTTCCTTGAAACTGCCCGTGCGCTGGAGATTCTCGAACTTGCAGAAGATTTCACAACCGGTGATCTCGGAGAGGGAGATTGAAGGCGTGCACGGCGTCCGCAGGATCGCCCCTTCAATTCGAGCCGCGGCAGCCCTGATGTCGTTGATCCCGATCGCCTGCACTTTGCTAAATGCGTTCGAAGTAGCGGACTCGTTCCCAATCCGTCACTGAGTTATCAAAGGCGCTCACTTCGAGTCGAGCGGTATGGACGTAAAATTCGACCACATCCTTGCCCAGGACTTTGCGCGCCAGCTTACTGCCTTCCAACAAGTCCGCCGCTTCGCGCAGAGACTTCGGAAGTGACGGCAATTTCTCATCCACGTAGGCATTGCCCCGGTAGTCGTCCCCGCAGTCCAGGCCCTCGTCAATTCCCGCGCAGCCCGCAGCCAATGTCGCGGCAAACGCCAGATAGGGATTGGCGTCGGCTCCGGGCATCCGGTTTTCGATGCGGAATGAATTGCCATGACCCACCACGCGAAAACCTACGGTCCGGTTGTCGTGCGACCACGCCAGCTTCGTGGGAGCCCAACTCGCCGATTGGTAGCGTTTGTAAGCATTAATCGTAGGCGCGAAGAAATAACAAAGCTCACGGGAATATTTCATCAGGCCACCGAGAAACTGTCGGAACAGCTTGGAACCCCGTTTCTGTTTGGTGTCCCAAAACAGATTGGCCTCTTCATTCCAAAGGCTCGCGTGAATGTGGCAACTATTGCCCGGTTCATTCGCGAATGGTTTCGGCATAAACGTCACTGATTTTCCGCGTTGCGTGGAGATTTCCCTGACGCCTTGCTTAAAGACCACGTGCATGTCCGCCATTTCGAGCGGTTCGTCGTAGATGAAGTTGATCTCATGCTGTCCGCGTCCCCATTCGCCCTTGCTCGATTCCACTGGCACGCGGGCAACAAGCATCTCATTGCGAATCTGCCGGAAGAGCGGTTCATCCACCGTCGGCTGTTGAATGTGATAGTCGATGCGATAATCGCTGGAAGGTTGGAGATTTCGATAACCACCCGTGAACGCGTCGTGATAACTCGTATTAAACAGGAAAAACTCCAACTCGCTGGCGATCTTGCAGGTGAAATTCTTTTTGGCCAATCGATCGAGTTGCGCATGCAATAAGGAACGCGGCGCTTCGGCGACCAGTTTGCCGTTAGAATGGTGGGCTTCGCAGATCACCAACGCAGTCGCGCCCTGCCACGGTAGATGACGAATGGTTTCCAGGTCCGGACGGAATTCGAAGTCGCCGAAACCCTTCTCCCAGTTCGCCAGCCGAAAGCCGGTCTGCGGCTCCATCTCAATATCGACCGTGAGCAAGTAATTGCAGCCGTGCGTGCCATGCTCCGCCACGGAGTCGATGAAGTTTCTCCCGGTAAATCGCTTGCCCATCAAGCGTCCAAGCGGATCGGGAAACGCGACAATGACCGTGTCGATTTCACCGCTCTCCACCCGGCGTGATAATTCCTCCAATTTCATTCCCCTTGTTCCCTTCTTTTGATCAGTCCGCGATATAAACGTTCTTCAACTCGGTATAACCTTCCAGCGCGGCCATTCCCAAATCGCGTCCCAGGCCGCTTTGCTTAAAGCCACCGAAGGGCGCTTCGACATGAACACTGGCGTGCGAATTAATGCTTAACACACCGCTCTCCACTCGTCGCGCTACGCGGAGCGCACGTTTCAAATCGTTGGTCCAAATGGAGCCACTTAAGCCGTAAGGCGACGCGTTCACTTCGCGCAGCATTTGTTCCTCGTTGTCGAATGGGCGAATGCACACCACGGGGCCAAAGACTTCCTCGCGCCAGACGCGATCGCCTGGTTCCACGTCGAGGAGCACCGTCGGTTCAAGAAAGTAACCGCGCGGCTGCGGCCGGTTTCCCCCCAAAGCGAGCCGGCGACCGGCGCGTTTCGATTCCGTAATGAATTCCTCCGAAGCATTGCGCTGAATCGCCGAAACGAGCGGGCCAAGCTGAGTTGCCTCATTGCTCGGCTCACCTACGCGGAGATCTTTGGTGGCCCCGATGAATTTTTCGACAAACCGGTCGAAGGCACTGCGCTCCACGAAGACACGACTGCGCGCGCAGCAATCCTGGCCGGTATTGGCGAAGACACTCATGGGCGAACTCGCCGCCGCCAACTCCAAATCGGCGTCGGCAAATACGATGTTCGGAGATTTTCCACCGAGCTCCAGCGACACACGTTTCAGATCGCGCGCAGCGAGTTCCATGATGCGCTTACCGACTTCCGTTGAGCCGGTAAATGAGATTTTGCGCACCAACGGATGCCGCACGAGGGTATCGCCGGCTTCACTGCCAGAACCGGGAACGACTTGCAGGACACCGGGAGGCAAACCCGCTTCCGCCGCCACCTGACCAAGCATCAATGCGCTGAGAGGTGATTGACCGGCGGGTTTTAATACGACGCAATTTCCAGCCGCCAATGCGGGAGCGGCTTTCCAGCATCCGATGGGAAACGGAAAGTTCCACGGCACAATGGCCGCGACCACGCCCATTGGCTGGCGCAACGTAAAATCCAGGCCGCCGCGCGCGACAGGAATGACCTGCCCGCCAAATTTGGTCACTGCCCCGGCATAGAACTCGAAAATCCTCGCACCGAGGGCTACTTCATCTCGCGCGTCGCTGATCGGTTTGCCGATATTCCGCGATTCCAATTGGGCAATCGCTTCCGCGTGCTGCCGGATAGAATGCGCGATTTTGAAGAGAACGTCTGCTCGTTTGCCCGGCGCCCGGTCGCGCCAAGTCGATTCAAAGGCGCGTTGAGCACTGCTCACCGCACGATCGACGTCAACCGCTGAAGCCGCTTCGACTTCGCAAAATGTCTCTTCTGTCGCGGGATCGATTTGGGCAGTTCGCTTGCCTGCCCCGGTCACAAACTTGCCGTCAATGAAAAGCTCCCTGGGAAAACCACTCATGCACACACCTTTTCCTGTTCACAATGCCGCGCGATACAATCCTTTCAAATCGTCGCGATTGACCGGAACGGGATTTGTCAGATGGCAGGAGTCTTCGAAAGCCTGATCTGCCAGTGCGTCCAATTGTGCTTCCTTTACACCGTAGTGGTGCAGCGCCGGTTTGATTCCCGTCTCTGAAATAAACTTTTTCACGAATTCCACGGTGCGAAAATCAGCGACTTCATCCGGCACCGTTCCCACCTCAAGCCCGCAAGCGATTCCAATGCGGCGATAGAGTCCCGGCTTGCGCTGCGCATTGTAATGCATGACATGCGGCAGGCAAACGGCATTCGCCGTCCCATGATGCATCGATGCCAGCGTGGAAAGCGGGTGCGCCAGCGAATGCGTCGCGCCTAAATCTTTTTGGAAAGCCACGCCCCCCATCGCCGCCGCGACGAGCATTTTTCCACGCGCATCGATATCATGCCCGTGCACGATGGCGCGCGGCAACGCATCGACAATCGTCCGGATACCCTCCAGCGCGATGCCGTCGCACATGGGGTTGTAGGTCGGCGACGTAAAGGACTCGAGGCAGTGCGTGAAGGCATCCAGACCTGTCGCCGCGGTGAGCGATGGCGGCAGATCTCGCGTGAGCTCGGGATCAAGAATCACCAGCTTCGCCAAAAGCCGCGGCAGGAAAATCACGGCCTTCTTATGTGTGCCTTCGAGCGTCACAACGGAACTGCGCCCGACTTCGCTGCCCGTGCCTGCGGTCGTCGGTACTGCGATGCAACGGGGTAATCCACTCCAATCATCGTTGAACTTAAAGTCCTTGAGTTTTAACCCGGGCTTTTTGATCAACAGGCGCAGCGCCTTGCCGACGTCGAGGGCACTGCCTCCGCCAAAGGCCACGACAGTATCGCATTTGGCCTCGCGAAAGGTTTTCGCGGCTTCGACCACATCCTGCTCCAGCGGATTGGAATGAACACCGTCGAAGAGCTCCCACGTCTTGCCGAGATTTGCGCGGCCGAGATGGTTGGCTAGCAGTTCAAATGCGGTGGTCTCCACGAGTGCTTTGTCCGTGACCACGAGCGCGCGGCGACTACCCATTTGCCGCAGCCGGTTTGGCAATTCGGTCGACGCCCCTGCCCCAAAAAGTATCGCCGTCGGAAACGAAAAAGAAACCATGTGCGCGCCCATGCTGCGAAATTACTCGGATTCCGCCTGCCCGCACTTAAAAAATGATCAAGAAGATCAGATGCCAGCAACTAGTGATGCGAACCATGGAACCGCGACACAGCTGCTTCTCCTCTCCCCTCGACAGGGTAAGGGGTAATGACGCCCGTTGAAAATGGCACATCGTGGCGTATGAGCCAGAGCGACTGCCGCGCGCTTTCCACGCTTCCTTCCCGCGCGACCCCGGCCAAACGCCCAGAGTGTCAGTTGCAAACCGTAAAAGATGTTCCACGTTGGCGCATCAGGGGAGGGTTTCGCAGGAGGTCGTATGAAGAAGCAATTGATCGTCGCAGCGCTGGCGTTGGGGCTGAGCGTCATTCCATCAACCGCAGCGGTGTTGTATCCGTCCATTATAGCGCCACTGCGCAGTGCGATCGTGGATGAGATTGATTCGCTGGCCAACAATGCGGCGCTATCACCGCAAGAAATCAGGCAATTGCGCCTGTTAAGACAATCCACTCGAAACCTTAGTCGGCGAGGCCGCGCTACATTGATTGGGGACGTGCAAATTTTATCCGGCCTCGCCACTTCACTGACACGCAGCTTTCCCGAAGGAGAATTTAATCCGTTGTTGCAGCAGGCAATTCTCGATTACGGCGACCTGCTGTTGCAGTCGGCTGCGAATTTGCAAACGAACATCAGTGGACTGCCGCCATCAACCGGCGCGAACACGGCGTCCAACGCGGTGAATGACGCCATCCAAACCCTTGGCCAACTGGATGCGACGACTCCCGTAGGGACCGGCGTCCAGGTTTTGAACCGTGCCGTCTCACGGTTGCGATCCGCAGAGGGAATTTCCAATCGGACTCGTCCACCGGTGAGCCTGAGCGCTCGCATGACAGCAACTGTGGCCGGTCGGCGCTTCATTGCGAACCCCGGGGGAATCTCTGCCAATTACAGTTCAGGCACCGAGACGTTGACGATCGTGGGCCGCGAGACCGGAGGCTTCTCGCCGGGCAGCAGTTCTATTCAGCTCATCTTAACCGGTGTCACTCCCGGGACCACGACGCTTTCACTGGGATCGCCTGGCACGGGCAGCTACGCCACGTTTTCCGCCACGACGCCGACCAATTCGATCGGCTTGACGTCTCTTACCGGCAACGTAACCGTAACGCTGAACACCACAACCGGTCAGGCCAGCGGCCGATTTTCCTTTGAAACTGGAGACCCATTCAGTGGCCAGGATCGCGTGCGCGTGACCGGCGGAGACTTTGCGGTCCCATTGCGCGCGTTTTGATCCGCTAGTCTTCGAGTGGCGCCAATGACGCCATGACAGGACTATCACGGTCTTCAACGAAGCTGAGTCTTGCTCTTCCCGCCCAGCGGGCGTCTCATGCGGGCGTTCCACCAAAAAGGAATGTCGCATGATTCAAGGATTACGGACGGTCATTTATCACGTGGGTGATTTGGCGAAAGCCAAGGACTGGTATACGCAGGTGCTGGAGCGGGAGCCATATTTCGCCCAGCCGTTTTACGTGGGCTATTCCGTTGGAGGTTTTGAATTGGGGCTGCTGCCAGACGGCGCTGCCGGAGTCGGCGGCACGATGGCATATTGGGGTGTGGCAAATGCAGATGCCGCCGTGCAGCGGCTAGTATCCCTCGGCGCAGTCGTGCGGGAACCGGTGCAAGACGTGGGCGAAGGCATTCGCGTCGCAACGGTGACGGATCCATTCGGCAACGCCTTCGGAGTGATCGAGAACCCACATTTCTCGAAAGATAAAGTGAGCTAGCACGTGCCGTGTAAACCCGTGCCCACGGAGAAGGATGCAAATCGTCCGAGCCCACCCCAGCGACGCAGCGACGCTGACCGCCATTGCCTTGGAGGCAAAGCGCCACTGGGGCTACCCGGAGAAATGGATGGCAATCTGGCGCGATACCCTGACCATCCGCCCGGAACAAATCGAGGTGGATGAAGTTTACTGCTCGACCGACGTCGATGAGATAGTGGGTTTCTACGGCTTACATCGTGATCGCGACACCCTTCGCCTGGAGCATCTGTGGGTATTGCCCAAACTGATGAGACGGGGCGTGGGCCGGGCGCTATTTGAACACAGCGTGGAACGAACTCATGCGTTGGGATTCCGTTCACTGCACATCGAATCAGACCCAAACGCGGAGGGTTTTTACCTGCGCATGGGCGCGCGCCGTGTCGGAATGAACATGATGCAGTTGGATAAGCAGCATCGCGAGTTACCGTTGTTAATTTATGAAGTTCGCCACTTGGCTTAAACGATTCGTTCTGCTCGCAACACTCGCTTCTGGTTTCAAAACTGAAGCGGCTATGCCCGCCACAATCACTGTCGCCGGCGACTGGTCAATAAGGGTCGCCATCACTGAGCCAAGCCCGATGGTAGTGACGCTACAGGTTCCTTCGCCGGACATCGTGACCGTCGTAGGCGAAAAGTTCGACTCCCTGCCCGTGTTCAATCCGAAAGCCGGCGGATGGGTGAAGGGGGCACAGCTTCGCGGGGTACGCGCGCAAGAAACGACCACTCCCTTCCTCCTTGAGCCGGACACACTCTTGCTGCGTTCCGCCCTTGGAACAAGCGCCCAGGTTTTTCGCAAAGGCGAAGATTACGATGCGGACGTGATTTGGGGGACAGTGGGACGATTGACCAACGGATCCATAAAGGCGGGGCAACCAGTTTACGCGGGCTACAACCACTCACGACTCAGGCTCGATACCATCGTTCTTTTGCGAGATGGGCAAATTGTTCTCCGGACTGGCGAGCCGCGCGCAGCCGCGCCTTTGCCTCCCGCGGTCGCCACCGACGAAACGCGCTTGGCGAACATTTGGCTGCCCGGGCACATCGCGAAACTCTCGCCCGAACATCTCTTCCCGGTCAGCGAAGCAGCCTATCCGGAACTAGCGAAAACAAATCCAGCACCCGCCGAGAAATTGGTTCCGAAAGCCGTGGAAAAGCTCCGGAAGGGTGAACCACTGCGCATCCTTGCGTGGGGTGATAGCGTGACCGTGGGCACCTACGTCCCTGATCCCACGCGCGAACGTTGGCAGGAACAATTCGTCGCCCGATTGCGGCAACGATTTCCGAACGCGAAGATTGAACTTGTGACTGAAGCCTGGGGAGGACGAAACACCGGGAGCTACCTCGCCGAGCCGCCGGGCAGCGAGCATAACTATCGCGAAAAAGTGCTCGGCGCGAAACCGGATCTCGTGGTTTCAGAATTCGTGAATGACGCTGGCTTGAATCCCAAACAAGTGGAAGAACGCTACACCAAATTGCTCTCAGATTTCCAAGGCATCGGCGCGGAATGGATCATCCTCACGCCCCATTACGTGCGCCCGGACTGGATGAACCTGAATCGTGAACGAGATGTTGACGACGACCCACGCCCGTACGTGGCAGGACTTCGAGCCTTCGCCAGCAAACACGACGTTGCCCTCGCCGATGCGGCCCGACGCTACGGCCGGCTGTGGCGGCAAGGCATTCCCTACAGCACGCTCATGCTTAACTCGATCAATCACCCGGACGCGCGTGGGATGAAGATTTTCGCGGACGCTCTCATGGAACTATTTCCCTGAAGAGACCGTGAATCGAGCACGACGCGGCGCTTCGCGCGGCCCCTCGGAGCGCTCTATTCCCGTCTACGCCCCAACTGCTCTCTTGATTTCCTTGAGCTTCTGAAACTCCGGTTTACTCGTGTAGTATTTATCGAGCGGGTAGCAACCGCTGATCAGCCCGTTACGCGGTGCGGTGGTGCAATCGCTGAAGGTGCGGCAAATGAATTTCGGCGTGAGCGTCCCCTGCCCCATCGCGTCGATGAGCATGTTCGGATAGCTCAACGTCATGCGCCCGAGGCCAATCAAATCGGTCCAGCCATTCTGCACCGTGAATTGAGCCACGTGCGGCAGATACTCCTGCAAATAACTGTAGGCCGTGCCAATGAGTGCGAGCTTCGAACCAACATGGGCTTTAACGCGCCGCGTCACGTCGATTTGTCGCGCCACATCGATTAAGGGATCGTGGGCCGGTTGATAGCCATCGCTGGGCGGATACGCCGCCGGCCGTTGAATGTGCGGGTTGTAATACGGAGAACCAGCACTGAGGTTCAGCAGCTTTACTCCGAGTTCCACACACAGGTCGGCAAACTGGAATGTTTCCGTCAGATCGTAATCAACCGGATTGTTCTGGTTCACACCAAACGCATAGCGATACGGCAGGCAGTGTGAAAAATCTTCCGGCACACCGGGACCGAGCTTGCCAGGTTGCGACAACGCGGGATCGGGTTTAAACGGCACGAAATCGAAGGCGCTCAAACGCACACCAATATCGATCTTATTTCCTCCGGCGCGGATGCCCTGAACGATTTCACGAAGGATGCGCGTGCGATTTTCGAACGAGCCGCCGAATTTTCCCGGACGGGCATGCGCACTCAAAAACTCGTGCAGCAGATATCCGTGGCAATGTTTGATGTCCACGAAATCCGCTCCAACGTCCGCAGCAATCATGGCCGCGCGGACGTAACACTCGATCAGTTCCTCGATTTCAGAGTCGCGAAGGATCTGTTCATCGCTCGTGACATTAAATTTCTTATCGAGAATTGGATGGCGATAGGCCACCCGCGATTCCCAACGCTTCTTGTCGTTGGGACGGCAGAAACGTCCTGAATGCGTCAGTTGAAAGCCGATAACCAGGTCATCCGTCGTGCCATAGCGCTCCTGGTGCGCCACCAGTAAAGTATCGCGCAGTTTCGCAATACCGGCCTTGTTCTCTTCGTTGACGATGAGCTGATTCGGGTTCGCCCGTCCATCCGCGCGCACCGCCATGGCTTCGCCGCCGAAGATCAGTTTCGCGCCACTTTCTCCAAACCGTTGCCAGCGGCGGACCATTTCCTCCGTGACGCCGCCCGTGGTTGTGCCATCCCATCCCTCCATTGGTTGGATGGCTATGCGGTTACCGATGCGCTTGCCATTGACGGTTACTTCCTCCACTGCTCGGGCTAGCGGTGATTCTGCCGCGCGCAAAATGCTTTCGTCCGCGGGCAGTTCGATACCCAGCGAAGCCACGTGACGACGAAAATCCGCGACCGTCTTGAGCGATGGAATGCGAGTCAGCTTGAAGGGTTCAGCCATATTAATTGAGCGAAAGAATTACGCGCATCTGGCCCTTGGATGCCGCTTCCTTCGCGCCCGGCGCGAGCAGAAAAAGGCGTTCGCCCGTGACTTTCTCCGTTTTCAGTAACGCGCCCTGTACGCTGCGCGCCCGCTGTTGCTCCAGTTCGCGCAACTCGTTCGCCCCGATTTCCATGCGGGCAAACAACTCAGCTTCCATCTGCCCCAAGACCTCATCCTCTTCGTCCAAAGCTGGAAGCCCCTTGGGCCGAGTGCCCAAACGTGGATCATTTGTCGTCACGACAGCATTCGTGGCTTTGCTGGATGCTTTATTGGAGTCATGCGCCATCAGGAGTTCCGCGCCTTTGCGGGTGTCCATTCGCAGGCCCCCCGGCTTGGTCACTGCGGAATTGGGCGAATTTGTCGGGGCATTCGTGGCCGAAGCAGACTGCGGCAGCGGACGAGTTCGATTGAACGTCTGTTTGTAATAGGCCCGAAGCGTGCGTGTGTAATCGCGCGGTTCAAACTGGATTTGCGCCATCGAGGCCGGCGCCTCTCTCTTGCCTGCGAGTTCCGCCATGCGTGCGGACTTTAATTCGCGTTCCAATTTCAACCATGCCAGGGCGGCGCGGTCGAACGATTCATCCGTGGTCCCAGCAATCTCAAGATTGAGTGCGGGACGTTCGTATAGAGCGCGACCCAGCTTGTCGATTTTGGGCGCCTCGCTTTCAGGTATCGCAGATTCTCCGGGCGCAAACTCGACGAAACTCAATTCCTCGCCACCACCCACCAACGCGCCGAGCAATGCGAAGGGTGACGTCGCGGCTTTGGCCAGAAGATTCATCACTACTTTCAGAATCACTGGTCCAACTTTGAACTTCGGATCGTCCAATCGGCCATCCAGCGGCACGTTTAATTCAATCCGGCCATTCCGATCTTTCAGCAACGCCACACCAAGCTTTACCGGCAGCTTGGTCGCATCAGGACTGTTATTATGCTGTCCCAGCGTGAGTTGATCGATGAACACGGAATTCTGCGCCTTGAGCGCCTGTTCCTTGATGTCATATTGCAAATCCACCGTCAGCTTGCCTTTGGTCAGCGGATAACCACCGAATTTTTCCATGTAAGGTGTGAAGGCAGAAAGCTCGGTGGCTTTTGCGGAAATCGTCAAGGCAGCCAGCGTATCGGGCGCGAGCGGTGCCAACCGGCCGCGTACGGTAAACGGAGCGCCTTCATCCACGCGGCCCGCAATATCGACATCCGCCACGTGGCCCGGTTCGGCGGAGATATTCTTTATGCTTCCGCTGAAATTCTTCACCGTAAACTGGCATGGCGGCTGGACTGAGAAATCCGCCAGTTGCAATGCTGCATTCGTGAATGTGACCAGTCCCACTTGAACGTTTAGGGGCAACTCATTTGTCGCTGCACCCTTGGCCAACGCAACGTTGGTCGTGGCATTCGTGTTTGCGGGCAAAATGGCCAGAAAGGTGGGCTGACGGTTGCTGTCCATGACCACGCTCGTGTTCAATTCTTCGCAGGACAGTTCGTCGAGCTTCAACGCGAGCGGATTGATGGATGCATCGATGCCTTTGAGGGTGAGTTCCTTCCATTTTACAAAATCGTGGAAAACAATTTGATCCATTGACACCAGATCACTCACGCGCACGTCACCAACGAATTTTGCACGCGGAGAATTGGTTCCTTCCACCGACAGGCTCACGCGGCCTTCTGTGTCCAGACGTCCACTGGAGATGGCCAATTTGACTTGCTCGCGGACGTAGGGCTGAAACGGCGCCAAAGCGAGTTCGCGCACATTCACTGTCGCTTCCGCTTGCAACGGGGGAAATGCCGTAATGACGGCATCGACACCAACGCTGCCGCCACCATTCACGCGCGTGGTGAAATGGATGCCGATGGGAGAATTCGTCGCATTGGAGAGATTGGTCACTGTCAGCATCAATTGATCGGCGACCAAACTAGCCGGCATCGAAGGTTGGGCATCTTCCACTTTCACCGTGTAGTTGCTGATGTTCAGTGCCGCGATGCGCACCGACCAGGGCGGGGATGAAGTTGTAGAAACGTTCGTGGCAGGAACGGCGTTGGATACCGAAATCCCTTTTGCAGGTCGGGCAAGCGTTAGAAACTCCAAGTCACCCTGACGACTGCGCCGCGCCAAAATTGAACCGCCGCTGGTTTCCACGCTCGCCACGCTGGCTTTCGCCTCTCGCAAATTGGCGGCTGCACCTCGAATGGCAAAACTCGGCACCGATACAATAGTGTCCTCCGCGCCGGGCGCGCGAATCGACAGGTCACGCACTTCTACGCTGGCATTCGTAACGCTCAGGTCCAGCGTATTGGTGCCCAACGCGAATTGGTATTCGGCAGCCACACCGAGTTTCCCATCGTGAAGCACGAATTGCACAAAATCCGCCTCGTAAGTCCCATACTTCTTCAGGTCAATTCCAGTGAGTTCGAACCGTCCCTGCGAGGCCAACGGCACCACCGTAAAGTTGCCGGACCAGGCAAATCTCTCTCCTTCACCAGTGCTCGCCACGAAAGCGTATGGACTATCCGTGCGGGGCCGCGTGGTGAACTCGTTCATCAGCAGATTGATGGGTGTGAATTTGGTTTTGAACGGGAGGGCGCGATTGAAATCCGCAATCTCCACCATGCCGTTGCTTACACTCAGCGAATGCACGAGGACACGCGGTGGCGCGGAAGACGTCTTTATGGGCGGGGACGAGGATTGGTTCGTGAGCAGATTGGAAATATTAAACTGACCGTTTGAGAGCCATGAAAGATATCCATACGGCTCATCGAGTTGGATGCGCTTGAAGGTCCACGCCATGTTCGCCAGCGAGCCAAATGCTTCAAAATTGATGTAGAAATTGCTCCACGAAGCGAAGCGCGAGCCATCTGCTTCCGTGAGAGCCAATTGACGAATGGTCAGCGATAGGGCGAAAGGGTTGACCCGTACGCTTTCAACCTGAGCCTGTCGATGGGTGAGCGTCGGAAGCTGTTTTCGAAGCTGCCATTTGATGATAACGGGAAGGACGAAGAATCCGATGATTGCGTAAACAATCAACGTGAGCGCGACGCGCCTTCCCCACTTGGCGCGGCGTGACTGCTTACGCTCTCCAAACTTTCGAACCACGCCGACATGGTGAACGAACCGCTTGGAATTGGAAAGGACGGGTAGCTACTCCCCGTTCTTCGGTTCGTCTGCGCGCACCACGACGAAAAAGGAGTCGCGCGTCGGATCTTCGCCCCCGACAATGATCATGCGCGCCGTGCCCGGCTGGCGGTTTTTGGTCAGCAACCCGTTGCGTCGAAACAGGCGGACTTCCGTTTCGCCGGATTTGAGCCGTTCGATTTCAATCGCGCGCTGGTTGCCAAGAGACACTTTAGTAATTTTCTCTGATTCCAGCACTACCTGTTTGCGCTCGGTTTCCCAGTAGTGTTTCCACCGGAACACAGGCGACAACTTCGCGCTCAGCTTCGGGCCAATGGCTTGGTATGTCTTGCCGGCAGGGCGATCCTGGTCAGTGCCCCAGATTACCTGGACGAAAAGAGGAGTGCGCTCGGTGGCGTGAGCAAATCCGAGAGCCAAAAGCCAACACACGGCCAGCCATGCAACGCGGTTCATAAGAGAACGTTCGACGACACTCAGTCGCTACCGCTTCAATTTCCATGCGATCATTTCCGTTCAATTCGCGAACTGGAATGAGACGGGTTCCGCATCGTAGATCATCAAGAGGTTAAGCAGACAAGATTAACGGAATTTAACCTATTTCCGGAACGGAACCCATGGAAACTCGAAAGCAGACTGAGCTGCTCTTCCAATGACAGTTCAAGGCCTGGCCAGGCGGAAGAACTGCATCGATGAAGACACCGGCAAGGCCACGTTGTTCATCGTGTTGCTAAGAAAGGACGCTGCAGCCTGGTTTTGCCAGTTGATGGGTGAATTAAGTGAAGGTGCGGATTGCAGAATAAATCCAGCCGGTGACGCCGGCCAGGATACCACGATATCCGCGCCGGCGCGCCCGATAGACAACTTCGCGGGGGAAAAATCGAAGGCCAGGGCATAGTCAACAGTAGCAGACTGGCCTGGTCCACCCTGCCGAAAGACCTGCAAATCGTAGTGACCTGCCGGGAGGCGCGGGATAAAGAGATGCTCCACGTTATCCACACCGCTGATGGAATTCGTTACCAGTGTGTTGCTGTCTGCATTGTAGAGAAACAAATCAAGGTTCTTCAGTGTGGCGCCGTTTTTCTTCCAAACCAATGTTGCGGCCGCCGAATAAGCCCCTGAGTCGCCAGTTAGATCAAAGAGATAGTGGGCCACACGATCGTTGGGCACCGTGCTTTGAATGGAAGCGAGATCCCATCCACGCGGCGAAGGAACGACATTGGAAACTCCCGCCGGCAAATGAGCGGTAGTGATGGTTACCGAATTCGTATAACTGGCCGCGCGTTTCTGACCACGCAACTGCAGATCAGAATTATAAACATTGACGATGCCCGCGCCATACCGCGCATCCAGCGGGCGCGTCACGCCATTGGTCCAGTTTGTCGTCTTCACCGCGCCATTGAGTAATAGCGCTTTCAGCACAGAGGAATTCGTCGCACTCATGGCCGAACCCGCACCGCCTTGGTTGGATGCGGCGGCCTGCGAGAGCAGCGTCGCGGCTCCCGAGACGAGCGGTGTGGCGGTACTTGTCGTTCCTTCCGGAGCGACGATGTCCGGCTTCGCGCGGCCGTCCCAGTTTGGGCCAATGCTCGAACCGCCATCCAGGCGACCCACGGCGATTCCATTATAGCCAGTACCCGCCGCCGGCGGACTGTCATTCGCGTTGTTGACGCCGGAGACGATTAAGACGTTGTGAGCGGCCGCATATGCATCGTAGTCAGCCTCCACGACAGCCTGTTGTGGAATGGTCAATCCGTCGAAGATAAAACTTTGGTTGATGATCTGATCCAGGACATTCGAATTCCCTTGAACGATCTCATCGTAGAAAAAGTTGGCTTCGTAATTCACCACATGGCTTACGCCGGTCGCCATGCCATAGGTTACTCCGAAGAAAATCCCGGCCACGCCGTTCGCATGCCATGATTCGATGCCGGCAGAATTCGGGTAGTTCGTCGCGGTATCGTCGGCCGAACGCCAGGTGAACAACGAGACCGGTTGTGTCACCAACGGATCGTTCGGATTGACTTCAAATCCATTGCCAGGAAAAGCGCCTTCGACCATTCCGACGCGCACACCGGCGCCGTTAAGGGCAGGGTGCTCCCGGCGCAGAGCCGTATGGCCAATCAGTTCGTTATCATAGGTCAACCCTTGCACGGCCGCGCCCAGAAAGGCAGCAGCAACTAGCAGGATTATCGGGGTTTTGCGCCAAGTCAGCACACAGAAAGATAGGTTGAATCTCATATTCTGCAAACACCGCTATCACAAATAAAACCAGCACTTTTCCACGCGAATGAAACGCGAATTGGACTGTGGCCACATTCCTGATTCCATAGCGGGGTGAGTCGCATCATCGTTGTTACGGGCACAGACACCGGCGTGGGCAAAACCGTGCTGACCGCATTGCTGGCTCTTCATTTACAAACAAACGGCACAAAGGTTGCCGCGCTAAAGCCGATTTGCTCGGGCGGCCGCGACGACGCGCGCAGCCTGCAACGCGCGACCGGTGGCACGCTAAAGCTGGATGAAATCAACCCGTGGCATTTCCGCTCGGCCCTTGCTCCCCTGCTCGCGGCTCGGCAGGAAAACCGGCTGGTCACCTTGCGTGAGGTCGTCGCCCACATTCATCAGTTTGTGGTACACTCACAGTTTGTTCTCGTGGAGGGAGCCGGTGGATTGCTCAGTCCGCTGGGTGAAGGCTTTAGCACCCGCGAATTAATCAACGCACTCGGCGCTGAGATTGTCGTCGTCGCCCGCAACCAACTTGGGGTGATCAATCACGTGCGCCTCACGCTGGAATGCCTTCCTCCAATTATCCGGTCACGCGTGAAAATCGCACTGATGGATCCGCGAAGTCCGGACAAAGCGTGCCGCACGAATGCGGCCTTGCTCAGGGAATTTCTTGGAGACACACATGTCGTCCCAGTGCCGTGGTTGAATGTTCGCGATCTCGAACGGTCCGCCCAATCGGCACGTGTGAAGGACGCGTTGAGCGCAATGTTGGCCTGAAGGCATATAAGGCAAATCCGAAGTCCGAGATCCGAAAGAAGCCCGAAAACCGAACATGAGCACTTCGGATTTCGAACCCTCCTCATCCCGGCGATATCCGCTGTGCCATCTTGTTGTTAGGATTCTGTTCCTTCCGCCCATGCATGTAGAGAGCTGTCCATTCCGCCAGGCGTTGACCGAGCAACCGGCAGGCGGCCTGAGTGTCCTCCTCGCGTGGTTCTTTTGCGCAGACCGCGCCGTAATGCAGCGTCATTTTCTTCGCCGCATAATCCGTGACGCCAAAAACGAGAAAGCCGAAGTTCATTAACACGGTCAGGATTGACTGACAGGCGAGTTCCATTCCCCCGCCCCAGCCACCGGCACTGCTGAAAGCGCACGCGATCTTTCCGTCGATTTCCATCCAGTGCGGCTCCATGACTTCGTCCCAGAATTTCTTCATCTTCCACGAGAGCACACCCATGTTCGTGGGACTGCCTACCGCCAACCCATCGCACCAGAGCACGTCCGCCGCTACGGCATCGTTGATGGAGAGCACTCGCACTTCGGTTTCGGGAATCGTGCGCGCGCCTTCCGCGACCAGTTGCGCCATCTGCGCGACGTTGCCGGATTTTGAATCGTAGAGAACGAGAATGCGGTTCATCCCTTTGAATAGAAGTTCAGTCCTGAATTCTCGCCCCGACTGTCACCAGTTCGCCAAAACGATCCAACGGCTGACGCGTTGACCACGCCATGCCGCGCAAGAGCAACACACGATAGAGTGGATCATCGAACGTCCACGTGAAATGACCAAGGATGGAACAGAACACGCGTCCCTTGCCCTGCTCTCGAACCCAAACCTGCGGACGAGGTGCGCCATCCTCAACGGAACTTGCGAGTACTGTCACGTCTCCGCTCGGGCGCAGGTTCCAATAGGTTTCGTCTACAAAGGAAAGTTTGTCGGGCAACCCTGCGGTGATCTCGTGCGATTTTACGGTTAGATCCTCAACGCCATGTCGGAACCGCGCGCCCGCGCCCCACGCGAGACCGATGCGTTGCGCGAACACGTCCGCGTCCTTGCCGCCATTGACCGCCCAATGCAGGAACATCAATCCCCCGCCCCGCGCCAGGAACGCATCCAGATCGCCGGCCTTCTCCGCAGACCACCCGGGATTGTCGCTGCAGAACATAATGAGATCCGCTCGCTTCCATTGTTCGGAACTCGGCCAACGATCCGCGGTTTCCACTGTCACATTCTCCGCCAGCGAAACCAAATTCGACCACCGCTCGCGCCAGATGGGGTAATCGTGCAGGCCGGGATAGTTGTGCCCGGGATCCTTCGGTGCCGCGCAGAGCACTACGCGCAATGGCTTCAGCGCTTCCGTTGCTTTCGGCGCAGCCTGTGCGTCCGCTCCGTGATCGTGCGGTGTGAATTTCGCAGGAATCAATTTCTCGAACTCTGAACGTCTGCGCGCCGCGGGTAACTTGTGTTCCTGGATGACGGACTCGGCAGCGTACGGCTCCAAGGGAACCCTAAGTAAGAAGGTCATCAAGTCGCGCCGCTCGGCTTCGGTCAGGGCATCCCACAATCCTTCCGGCATCAACGAAAGTTGCGCAGGTTGAATCGACTTCACGCGTGTGCGAGGAAGCACTTCCGCCACGCCGCTGGCCATCGCAAGTTTGATGACGTTGTCCTTGTCGCTCACGATGATTCCGTTCACCGCATCGCCGTCATTCAGTTCCACGTAGCTGGCAACGTGATCGGGATTGAGCGCCGCATTGGGAAACTGGATGTCCTTCCGCACGCTCGCGTAGTCGCGATGAATAAGGTTCGAGAGCTCCGGCCCAATGGCATTGCCTTCGCCGCGAAGGACGTGGCATTTGGCGCACGCCAGTTTTTGACCGAAGAACAATTTCTGGCCACGCAGCCAATTGCCCCCGGCGATTTCCGGAATAGTCCTCTCGCGAGACGAAGCACCTGAATCGTTGGCGTCAGCAGGACGTGCCCACGGCACCAGAATGCGCCGCAGCGGAAACGCACGCGCTCGTGGATCTTCATCCGTGCTCCAGGTGATGTTCAATTCCGCCGGGCGCATGTCAGTCTCAAGTGCAATTTCAAACGGCTGCCAGGCTTTTCCCGACGCCGGAAAATTCAATTGCACCTGTTGTTTGCCGTTTGCGCTGATCGACTTGGAACTGCGCACTCCATTACGCAGCGTGAAGGCAAGACGGCTCTCAATATTCACGTTTACGTTCTCTGGCGGCCGCTCCCAATCAATCTTCGCGCCCGGTTGAATGGCCGGTTGCAACATTTGAAACAAGTCCAGTTGGCCGCGAATGGTCAGGGTGCCGGGCCTGCGGAGCGAACCCAGCAACTGCTCGTGTTCAGCGCTTTTTTGCGTAAACTCTCCGGCCACTTTCAAATCGAGATGAGGCAGCCAACCGTTGATTGTTTCCTTGCCATCGGACGATTTCCAATTGGCCTCTGCTCCCGTCAGGTCGGTCAACAGATCGATCTCTGACTTCGCACCGGGCAGCGTGACCGCGTAATTCATTGCGGCCTGGCGAGGACGAGTCACCAGCGTCAATGTGCGTCGATCGCGACTCACCTGCGAGCTGAGCAATTCATGGCGATAGCGAGGCGCAGTGAGTTGATCATAAACCACCTGATAACCAGGGCGGACGGTTTCAAATCGGTCGCCTGCCGCCACGTATTTGCCGGATTCGATCTGCACGTGTTTGGCCAGATCACGGAAGGCGTCGGCGCCGAGCGGACGGTCGAAGGCGACGCATAGTTCCGTCGCGCTGGCGTTCCATGCTGCCACCGGTTGCGGAGCGTTTGTGTCTTCGTAGCGGACGCGCCACAGCTTTCCTTTTCCGGTGGGCCCGCTGCCCCAGTCCGGCTGGCCGCTGTGCGTTGCCACGATTAAATCTCCACGCGGTGAAACAGTTGCATCCACGGTCAACGTCTGAAGCGTGGCGAGCAGATGCGTCTGGGCAACATAACCGGCGTCTGTTTTCACCAATTTGGTTCGCCAGATTTTTCCACGCGAATAACCGGACAGGAGCGCGTCATTCCGCCAGAAGGCCGGTCCAAATGAGGTTTCAACCGTCGAACCACCATTCTCTGTCTTCAAGGAATTAAATTGCAGTCCGCACGTGGACTGATGCTGCGGCGTGTAATCAAAGACACTCGGTTCATCAAAGACATTTGGCAGGTGCTTCGGATGCCGTGGCGGGAAACCATAGTGACGCCCCTGCTGAATGTGCAGCAATTCGTCGAACGGATTGCCGTCGTGACGCCACGTCGCGCCTTCTTGATCGGAACAGAACAGATCGCCGAGATGATTAAACGCCATGCCGACGGCAAAACGTATGCCGGTGCAGACTTGTTCACGTTTCGAAAAATCCGGCGCGACGCGTTGAATTGTGCCACGATCCATTCCCAGATTGTAACGCGCCTGCCCGCTGACTTTATCGATCAGAAATGGCTCGGTGAAATTCGCCGAGCCGAGGCTGAAATAAACGCTCCCATCAGGACCCACCGCCACGCCCAATCCATCTACCCCATGCTGAGAGCTCGGCTCGGTCCATGTCGCGACGGTGATCTCCTCATCCGCGCGATCATCGCGATTGGTATCCAGGAACAAGGCCACTTTGCCTTTGCCGGCCACGAAAACGCCCTGCCCTCGCGCGTAACCCGGCGGGGTCAGTGCTGCGCCAATGGGTGCGCGCACGGTTTGCTGATCCCAAAACGGTTCAGCCTTGTCTTCCAGTCCATCGCCATTCGTGTCGGTCAATAGCCAGACTCGCCCATCGTAAGCCACGGCGACCAACTTGCCATCGGGGCGATAGCGCACGTTGTTAATGTTGCTCAGGTCCAATGGAAGCTCGCGGGACGTGAAACCAGGCACATGCATTTGAATCGGCGGCGGATTCGTGACCGCGACCAAAGGGGATGCTCCCTCGCGAACCGGCGCATCGAGCAAGCCGCGTAACAATGCCCCGTATTTCTCACTCAGGTAACGCTCCACTTGCGCACGTTCGGCATCTCCCAGGGACTTGTTGAAAACAATCAATTCGGCGAACTCGCCATGGAAAAATCCCTGCACGTGAGAGCGTTCCGGCGTATTGGAATAACGGCGCGCGCCCAATGTGAACTCGTCGAGCCTCAACGTTGAGCCAGCATTTCTGTCCCTCGTGCCTTGCGCCTGCGAATCGAGGAACAGCTTCACAGCCTTGTCGCCGCGCGCAGCCACGACAGAAAAAATGTGCCAGCGGCCGAACGGCCGTGATGCGCCCAGCAGATTCGCTGCCCCCACGCAACCGCCGCCTTCGACATTCAAAGTATTCAGTCCCGCGGAAGCATTGCCACCGAGACTTTCCAGCACATTGGGATCCTAAGCTTAGAATTCCACGTGGACAAGTTGTCG
>JADMIO010835367.1_pt1 | contig 47958 bp, 50 predicted proteins | sample 8958161 | NCBI WGS metagenome assembly JADMIO01 (sample SAMN16585339, study PRJNA669376) | soil metagenome | isolation source: Crop rotation soil | place: USA: Cullars Rotation, Alabama | collected 2011
GGTCTCGGCTCGCGCATCGACTGGTAGGCGTTCGCCGCCGCCAGCACACGCTGCAGCTGGGGCGGGAGCGCGCTCGGCGCGAGCGGCGCGAGCGCTTCCGACTGCTGGAGCATGCGCTCGGTGATGTAGCCCTGGAGCCGCAGCCGCTCCCGGTCGCCGGCGCCGAGCGGCCCGCGCTTGTCGAGGATGGCGTTCGACACTCCGAGCCGGCCCCAGTCGTGCACCAGCCCTGCTCGGCGCGCGAGCACCGCGTCGTCCGGCGCCGCCTCCGCCGCGAGGTCGGCGACGGCGCTCGCGTGCCCGAGGAAGTACGGCGATTTGAGGTCGACGAAGCGCGCGATCGCCTCGAGCGCGCGATCGAACTGCGCGTCGTCGAGGCGGATCGACAGCCCCGGCTCCGACCCGACCACGGTGCTCCAGCTGGAGGCGTCGTCGACAGGCGGCAAGACCGTGCGTTCGTCGTGGAGCAGCGCGTCGACGACGTCCGGATCGAACTGCTTGCCGCGTCGCTGCCGCGCCATGCGCGTCGCGCCGGCGGCCCCGTCGACCCGGTTTGCGACCTCGACGTACTCGGCGAACTGCGCGATGCGCGACGGCAGCGGGACCTGGTCGCCCTTCAGATCACCCGGCCAGCCGCGCCCGTCCCACCGTTCGTACGACGCGGCCAGGGCGTCGAGCACCGCGGCGGACAGCCCGAGCTGGTCGCCGAGCATGCGCGCGATCTGGGCGTGCGACTCGACCATCCCGTCGACGTCCCGACGCCCGGAGAGCACGAACTCGAGGCCGAGCTTGAAGCGGTGGAGCGGAGGGTGACCACGCCCGAGAAAGCTGATTCCGGTCGCCATCATCCGCAGGCTGCGCGGTTCGTGGTCGAACTTGATCGCCTTCGAGGCGAAGTCGTCGCCGAACCACTTCGCCTGCTCGTGCGCATCCGAATGGCAGCCGACGTTGATCAGCAGTGCGGTGTAGTAGACGTCGGCCCGAGCCTGCTCGTCGAGGCCGAGCTGCTCGGCGAGCCGCAGCGAGATCAGGCACTGCCGGAGCACGTGCTCCATCGGCTGGCCGAAGCCGAGGTCGATCCCCAGCGACAGCGCTGCGACGAGCTCGGCGAGGCGTGCCTCCGCCATGGGTGGACGATACGTCGAGGTGTGCGAACATGTGTTCGTGATATCGATCTTGCATGCCGACCTGGACTCGTTCTTCGCCTCGGTCGAGCAGCGCGACGAGCCGCGCCTGCGCGGCAAGCCGGTGATCGTCGGGCTCGGCGTCGTGCTCGCGGCGAGCTACGAGGCGAAGGCGTTCGGCGTCTGCACCGCCATGGGCCAGCGCCGCGCGCGGCAGCTGTGCCCGCAGGCGATCGTCGTGCCGGCGCGCTTCCAGGCGTACTCGGAGGCGTCGAAGGCCGTCTTCCGCGTGTTCGACGACACGGCGCCGGTCGTCGAGGCGCTCTCGATCGACGAGGCGTTCCTCGACGTGCGCGGCATGGAGCGCAGCGTCGGCACGCCGCTCGAGATCGCCCACACGCTGCGCCGGCGGGTTCGAGACGAGGTCGGGTTGCCGATCACGGTCGGCATTGCGCGCACGAAGTTCCTGGCGAAAGTCGCGAGCGGCGTCGCAAAGCCGGACGGGCTCCTGCTCGTCCCGCCCGACCGGGAGCTCGAGTTCCTGCACCCGCTCGAGATCGAGCGGTTGTGGGGCGTCGGGCCGGTCACGTCGCGGAAGCTGCGTGACGTCGGTGTCTCGACGGTCGGCGAGGTCGCACGGCTGGACGAGGGCATGCTGATCGCGCTCGTCGGGCGGGCACAGGGACGGCACCTGTACGCGCTCGCGCACAACCGCGATCCACGGCGGGTCGAGATGCGGCGCAGGCGGAGATCGATCGGCTCGCAGCGCGCCCGCGGTCGCCGGCCGTGGACGCCGGGCGAGCTCGATGCTGACCTGATCGCGCTCGTCGACCGCGTCACGCGCCGCATGCGCAAGGCGAGCCGCGTCGGCCGCACCGTCGTGCTGAGGTTGCGCTTCGACGACTTCACGCGTGCGACGCGCTCGCGCACGCTGCTCCAGTCGACCGCGAGCACCGAGACGGTTCTTCGCACGGCGCGCGAGCTGCTCGGAGAGGTGATGCCGGTGCTCGAGGAGCGCGGCGTGACGCTGGTGGGGATCTCCGTTGCGAACCTCGACGACGCCTTGCCCCGGCAACTGGCGCTCGCCCTCGAACGCCGCAACTCCACCGACCTCGACGAGGCGATCGACGGCGTCCGCGAGCGGTTCGGCTCGAAGGCGATCACCCGAGGCGTGCTCGTCGGTCGCGGAGAGGGAATCGAGATGCCGCTGCTGCCGGACTAAGGCGATCGGGCGTCGGTGCCGACTAGGTAAATCATCGGTTAATTCGGTCCATACCTCGGTATAGGGAGAACCAGCTTGCGCGTTATGCCGAATAGGAGTACTGAGAGTTAGACGATGCCTACTGCGGACACCACACTTCAGGTCACCGAGCAAGAGATCGTCGAGCGGTGGCGTGCACAGGAGCTCGAGCGGGCCGGATTCCCCGAGGACACGGCCAATGAGCTCGCCATGCGCACCGACGTCGACCTCCATGCGGCGATCGACCTGATCCGGCGCGGTTGCACGCCGGAGCTCGCGGCTCAGATCCTGCTCTAAGCAGATCCGCCGCCAGCCGACCCGTGCGGGCAGAATCTGCCCGTGCTCGGCTACATCCCCTCGCCGCACACGGGCGTCGTCGACCTGGGTCCGGTGCAGCTCCACATGTACGGCCTCACGCTGCTCGTCGCGATCCTCGCGTGCATCGGGTTGACGGGACGCCGTTGGGTCGCGCAGGGCGGTGACTGGGACCTCGTCACGCGCGTCGCGGTGTGGGGCGTCGCGTTCGGCGTCATCGGTGCGCGCGCGTACCACGACGTCACGTCGTGGAACGAAGTGCCGACGCCGAAGTGGCAGGGGATCTTCGAAGTGTGGAAGGGCGGCCTCGGTGTGTGGGGCGGCATCCTTCTCGGCACGCTCGTCGGTGCGGTGATCGTCCGTCGCGCGGGTGCGAGCGTCCCGCTCTTCATGGACGCGGTCGCGCCGGGCCTGCTGCTCGCGCAGGGCATCGGCCGCATCGGCAACTGGTGGAACCAGGAGCTCTACGGCAAGCCGACGAAGCTGCCGTGGGGCCTCAAGATCGACCCCGCGCATCTTCCGGCCGACCCGAAGTACCTCGCGTACTCCACCTTCCACCCGACCTTCCTCTACGAGCTCATCTGGGACGTGATCGGGGTGCTCGTCCTCCTCTGGATCGGCCGGCGGTTCAAGCTGAATCCGCCGAATCTGTTCGCGCTGTACGTCGCCTGGTACTGCTTCGGCCGCTTCTTCGAGGAGCTGCTGCGGATCGATCCGGCACACCACATCGCCGGCCTCCGCCTGAACGCCTGGGTCAGCATCGTCGTGTTCGTCGCAGCCGTCACGTACTTCGTGCTGCACCAGCGGCGCCCGCGACGGCCCCAGCAGCCGCAGCGCCGCGAGCCGCCGAAGCCTGCGCACACGATGGCGATACCCAAGGGCCGCGTCCGGTAGCGGCAGTACTCTGCGCGGCGATGCCCGTCGCCGTGCGCGAGCTCGAGCTGGACCTGGACGCGTTCGAGGGGCCGTTCGACCTCCTGCTCTCGCTCGTCCTCCGCGAGGAGCTGCCGCTGCGCGAGATCGACCTCGCCGCGATCATCGTCACCTTCGTCGAGCATCTCGCCGACAAGGGCGAGCTCGACCTCGACGCGTGCGGCGAGTTCCTGATCCTGATCAGCGCGCTGCTCGAGCTGAAGGCACGCGCGATGTTCCCCGAGGAGGACGCCGAGCTCTCCGAGCTCGAGCCGGAAGAGGCAGCGGAGGAGCTCGCGCGCAGGCTCGCCGAGTACCGGCGCGCGAAGGAAGCCGCCGGGTGGCTCCGCGAGCGCCTCGACGAGCGCCGCGATGTCCATTTCCGCCTCGGCCCGGCGCCGCTCGCTCCTGTCCCCGAGCGGAAGCTCGCGCCCCAGGAGCCGGAGCTGCTCGCGGCCGCGTTGCGCCTACTGGCCGTCGAGCCGCCGGAACCGTCGGTAGCGCACATGGCGCTCAGGTTCCCGCCCGTGTCCCAGTTCCTCGACCGCTGGCGGGCGCTGCTCCGCCGCCGCAGCCGCTTCGACTTCGACCAGGAGGTGTCCGGGCTCTCGCGCGTCGAGGTGGCGGTCGCGTTCCTGGCCCTGCTCGAGCTGCGCAAGCAGAACGAGATCGCGATCGCGCAAGCCGCGCCGTTCGCCCCGATAAGGATTTCCCGCGCCGATGCCGAAAGGAGCCTCTCTTGGAACACGGTCTCCGCCTGATCACCACTGACGCCACGCCCGCGCTCGAGCTCGCACGGACGCTCGAGGCGCTGCTCGTGGTCGCCTCGCAGCCGCTGCCCGTCGACGAGCTCGCAGCAGCCGCCGAGGCGGACCCGTCGCAGGTCGAGGAGTCGCTCTCGATCCTCGAGCAGCGGTTCTCGGAAGAGCGGAGTGGGATCGTGCTCGAGCACGTCGCCGGCGGCTGGGCGTTCCGCGCGTCCAAGACCGCGTCGGATGCGTGCGCGCGGCTGTTCGAGAAGCCGGCGGAGCGCGGGCTCTCGCAAGCGGCGCTCGAGACACTCGCGATCGTCGCGTATCTCGGGCCTGTGTCGCGTCCCGAGATCGCGCGCATCCGCGGCGTCAACGTCGACGGCGTCGTCGCCGGCCTCGTGGAGCGCGGGCTCGTCTCCGAAGGCGGCCGCGACGAGGAGTTCGGCGCGATCCGCTATCGCACCACGCCGCTCTTCGAGCGCATCTTCGGGCTCGAGTCGCTCGCCTCGCTCCCGCGCGTCGACGATCTCGGCGCCGACGTGGACGAGATCCGCGGCCGGCTCGAGGCCGTCGCGGAGAAGCGCCCCGCGTAACTACCCTTGCCTCCGTGGACGTCACGGAGCAGACCTGGGAGGACGCCGTGATCGAGCGCTCGCACCGCGAGCCGGTCGTCGTCGACTTCTGGGCGGAGTGGTGCGGGCCGTGCCGCGCGCTCGGGCCGGTGCTCGAGGAGGCGACCGCCGCCGCCGGGGTCGCGCTCGCCAAGCTCGACACCGATTCGAACCAGAACCTGTCGCTCGAGTACGGGATCCGCGGCATCCCTGCCGTCAAGGCGTTCCGCAACGGCCACGTCGTCGCGGAGTTCGTCGGCGCCATGCCCAAGCCGTATGTCGAGGCGTGGCTCGCCGAACTGACGAAGCCGGGCATCGCCGAGACGACGGACGATGCGGAGCTGAAGACGGCGCTCGCCGCCGGTGACTACGAGGCGGCATTCGATCTGCTCCTCGAACGGAAGGACCGCGAGACGATGGTCGCCCTCTTCGCCGAGCTCGGGCCCGAGCATCCACTCGTCATGCAATACCGGCGACGGCTCGCGGCGGCGCTCTACTGATGAAGGCGATCTGGTTCGAGCGGCTGGGCGGGCCGGAGGTGCTCGAGGTCCGCGACGTCCCGGAGCCCGTGCCCGGCGACGGCGAGGTGCTCGTGACCGTCGAGGCCGTGGGCGTCAACTACCGGGACGTCTACGAGCGGACGCGCGAGCACTACGGCGTAGACCCGCCCGCCGTGATCGGTGCGGAAGGCGGCGGCACGTCGGCGGACGGCGAGCGGCTCGTCTGGAACGCGATCCCGCGCAGCTACGCCGAGCTCGTTGCGGTGCCGCGGGCGAAAGCCGTCGCGGTTCCCGACGGGGTCGCGACGGAGCAGGCGGTCGCCGTTTTCCTCCAGGGCATGACTGCCCATTACCTCGCGCACGACTCGTATCCGATCCGCGCAGGCGATCGCGTGGTCGTGCATGCCGCCGCCGGCGGCGTCGGTCAGCTGCTGACCCAGATCGCGAAGCTCCGCGGCGCGCACGTGATCGCGACCGCGTCGTCCGACGAGAAGCGCGCGCTCGCACTCGGCCTCGGAGCCGACGAGGCGTTGTCGTACGACGAGTTCGTCCAGCACGCGAAGGATCTGAACGTCGCCGCGGTCTACGACGGCATCGGCAAGACGACATTCGCGGCGGGATTCGACGCGCTCGCGCCGACCGGACGGATGATCCTCTACGGCTCCGCGAGTGGCCGCCCCGACCCGGTCGACCCGCACACGCTGGAAGCAGGGGGATCGTTGTACCTGCAGCGACCGACGCTCGGGACGTATACGCGCACGCCCGAGCTGCTCGCGGCGCGGGCGGCGGACGTGTTCGCGCTCGTCGCGTCTGGAGATCTGAAAGTCGAGATCGGCGGGCGCTATCCGTTGGCGGATGCGCGCCGCGCGCACGAGGATCTCGAAGCGCGGAAGACCACCGGCAAGCTGCTCCTCACGCCCTGACCGCGAAGGTCAGCCGACAGACATCCTCGAAACCGAGCGCGCGATAGAGCGGCGCGCCTTCGGGGCTCGCCTCGAGTACGCCGACGGTGCAACCTTCGGCGCGGCCTGCGTGGAGCGCCGCGAGCGAGACGAGCCGCCCGAGCCCGCGGTGGCGGAACTCGGGAAGCGTCCCCACGTTGTAGAGGCCGGCAGTGTCTTCCGTGACGAGGAGCGCGCTTGCGGCAGCGGGCACGCCGTCCACGGTCGCGAGGTACGTGCGGAACCGGTCGCGGTTCGGGATGCGGCCGAGCATCGCGAGCATCGGGTCTGTCGCTTCGACGGGGAAGCCGTTGGTCGTGAACGCGATCGTGGTCGCGGTCGCGAGGAGAGCCTCGTCGTTGTCGACTGCGCGCACGTCGACGCCGTCGGGGATCACGAGCTCCGGGAGCAGCCCGAGCTCCATCCGCATGCCCGGAATCTCAGCCGGTGCGAACCCGCGCGCGGCGAGATCGTCGTCGATGCCGCCCGGCGGCGGCACCACCCACAGGACGGGGCGGCCGTCCAGGAACGGCAGCACGTCGTCGACCGTCGTCTCCGGAACGCCGTAGGCGCCGTTGAAGAACGGGACCGGCACGTCGGACGTCCAGGCGGTCACACCGGCGATGTGCTGCACGTTCGCACCGGGGAAGTACTCGAACCACGGCAGCCACACCTCGAAGTTCGCGAGCACCTGCTGCACGCGACAATCCTCTCATGCGCCTGAACGCCTGGCTCGCCCGCGCCGGAGTCGCCTCGCGACGGAAGGCCGACGACCTGATCAAGGCCGGCCGCGTCACTGTCAACGGCGAGCTCGGCCAGCTGAACACGTTCGTCGTCGCGGACGACGACGTGCGGCTCGACGGCGAGCCGCTGACCAAGCAGCGAGTCGCGTACGTCCTGCTGAACAAGCCGGCGGGTGTCGTCACGACGGCGCGCGATCCCCACGGGCGGCGAACGGTGCTCGACGTCGTCTCGCACCCGGCGCGCGTCGTGCCGGTCGGGCGCCTCGACGCCGACACCACAGGTGCGCTGCTCCTGACGAACGACGGCGACCTGGCTCATCGCCTCGCCCATCCTCGGTACGAGGTCGACAAGGTCTATGAGGTCGAGTGCTGGACGCAGCCGACCGACGCGGATCTCGAGCGCCTGCGCGGCGGAGTCGAGCTGGACGACGGCCCGACGAGCCCCGCCGAGGTGAGGCGGATCGACGGCGCGCACATCGAGCTCGTGCTCCACGAGGGCCGCAACCGGCAGGTGCGGCGGATGCTCGACGTGGTCGGGCACCGCGTGAAGCGGCTGCATCGCAGCCGGTACGGCCCGTTGACGCTCGAAGGCCTCGAGCCCGGCGCATGGCGCGAGCTCGAGGCCTCCGAAGTCGAGCGTCTTCGTTCTACGGCCCGGTCGGTGCCGGGTTCTCGGAACTAGCGGTCGCTACTGGGACGCGAGCGTGTGGGCTCGCTTCAACAGCTCCTTCACGTGTGCCAGGCCGCTCTGGATCTCGCCGTGGGTCGGCATGTGGCCGGTCGCGGCGTTCGCGAGCGTTTCCTTGATTTTCGCCGCGGCCTGATCACGGTCGTCGGCGAGTTGCTGGAGCGTCAGCTGCTCCGCCGCGTACGCGGAGTCGTCGCTTGCCGAGCCGGAGGACAGCGCCTTCGTGTCGGCGAGCAGCGTGTCGGTCGCGAACTGACCGACGCTCGAGTTGATCTGGTCGTACCCCTTCGCCAGGTCGGCGGTCGCGGCGAGCGCGGCCGGCACCGATGTCAGCGCTTGCGTGATTACGTGGCCGTCCGACTGGTAGTCGTCGACTAGGCCGAGCAGGCGCAGCATCGTCGGCCTGAGGTCGGTTTCCTCCACCCACGTCCCGGACTGGCTCGCCTCGGGGACGGTGTTGGTCGACTCCGGGTCGTGCGCCTGGTTGCTGTCGACCGGCTGTGGCCCGTCGACTCCATGGTTCGCGACGCCAGGCCCGACGAAGGCGGACCACGTGACGTCGATGTTCGGGCTGTAGTAGCCGTGGTCGTAGGCGAAGCCGTTGTTGATGCCTACGTTCGCTCCCGAGGTCGAGAAGAAGTAGTCCGGCTTCGGGAACAGCGTGTACGTCGGCGTCCGCAGGGGGTCCGCCGTTTGCATGTGCAGCACGCGCTGCTCGAGCGCGCCCGCCTGGTATTGCGCGATCTTCTCGTTATCGGCGCCGCTGTAGGCGTCGTGCGGGTTGATCATCGCGGCGGTGTCGCGTTCGAGCTGGCGGACGATCGGGTCGTTCGCCGCCGGCCGGCCGTGCACATAGAGCGCGAGACCCTGTGGCTCAGCGTCGAACTGCGTGTTCTTCGAGGCGGTGGTGGAGAGCAGACCCTTGATGTTCGCCTGCAGCTCGCCGATCTGCCCCGAGGCGTAATTGCACGGTGTGTTCACACCGTCGCAGCCGGCCGGCGTCGGCTCCGTCGCACGGCCCACGTTCGCGCCCGCGAACTGGTCGTTCTCTTCGGCGCTGATCACGAACAGCGTGTTCGCCGGTGTGATCCCGTCCGCGGCCAGCCGCTCGAAGAACGTCTGGAACGCGGCGTCATAGTGCTGCGCGTTCGTGACATAGCACGAGTCGCCCGGGCCGAGCGGGGTGCCCGCCTTCGCCGTCGTCGCCGATGTGCAGCCAGTCGTGGTGTCGGCCTTGTGCTCGTGCAGGTCGGAGATGTAGCCGTAGGTGACCGGGATGCCGGCCTCCTGCATGTCCGCTATCACCGCGAGCGACTGCGTCGCCACCGGGTTGAACCCCGGGAAGCCGGGGCGATGGCTGAACGGCTCCTGGATCTCGTTGCCGTTCAAGTCGACGAGATTCCCGGCCGCGTCCGTCACCTGATAGCCGTTGTGAACGAGGCTCGGAGTTCCCGCCCCGAGCTGCGGGTTGACGTACCGGGCGCCGAACAGCGCCTGGTAGCCCGTATAGCCGCCGGGCTCGGTCGGCAGGAGATCCGGTGCCGCGGACGCTGACGGCGTCGTCTGCCCGAACTTGACCGCCTGGGCGTCCGCGCAAATCCTGTCGCCCGTTGCACAGTGCACCGCCTCGCCGATGTAGTCGGCGATCTCGGCGTCCTTGAACGAATCCGGGTCGGCGTTGAATTGCGCGACCTCGGGCGAACTGGCGCCGAACACCGTCGGCAGGTCGCCGGCAGCGTTCTCGAGCACCATGTTCGCCGTCGAGAAGTTGCCGACCGTGCAACCTGCGCGGGTGAACGGCACCCACGGCGCCGGGGTGGTCTTGCTCGTATCGCCGATCGTCGCCGGGACGTGGTCCGAGTAGACCATCGACGGCGTCGTGTCGTGGCCTGCGGTCGGCGGGTTCTTGGTGTCGACGACCGGCGACGTCCAGTAGGTGAATGACGTCGCGGGGTCGGTCGACCCGTCTGGGTTGTACGTCTTGTACGTATTCGACACCGGCTGGCCATGGCGGTCGCCGTACAGGCCCGTGTAGATCGACAGGCTGTCGTCCGCCGTATGGGCGATCAGCGGCGTGTGCGAGTTCGAGAAGACTGTGCCGTTGTTCTTCAGGAAGTCGAGCAGATGCGGCATCTGCTCGAGGTCGGACGGGACGTTCGGGTTGTCTCGCGCGAAGTGGACGTTGTCGAAGACGATGTTGATCACGTGCGAGATGCCGTTGCCTAGGTCACACGACGTCGCCGCCGCAGCGCTTCCGTGTGTCGCGGATTTGCCGCCGGCGTCAGCAGTCTTGGACAGCGCTGCGACCCCGGCAAGCGCGATGGTCGCGGCGACCAATCCGATCGACAGCAGGCCGTGGCGACCGAGAGCACGTTTCATCTATCTCCCCCTTCGTCGTTTGGGCGACTCCGGAGGCGGAGATTAACGGGCGACGAACCCCATGCGTTCGTACATGTGGTGAAGTTTCGGGGCCGACGTTGTTTGCGCCTTTTCTGCACCGATCCGTAGCAGCCGGCGGAGCTCGCCCTCGTCGGCGCGGAGCTCGGCGTACCGCTCCTGCACGGGCCGGAAGAGCTCGAGGACGGCCTCGCCGACGTCGGTCTTCAGGTCGCCGTAGCCCTTGCCTTCGTAGTCGCCCTCGACCTCCGGGATCGCGCGCCCGCTCGCGACGGACAGGATCTCGATCAGGTTCGAGACGCCGGGCTTCTCGTCGGGGACGTACCGGATCTCGCGCCCCGAGTCGGTGACCGCCGTCTTGAACTTCTTTCGGATCGTGTCGGCATCGTCGAGCACGAGCACCGTTCCCTGTTGTGTGCCGCCCGTCGTCGACATCTTCTTCGTCGGCTCCTGAAGATCCATGATCCGAGCGCCCACCTCGGGGTAGACGCCGCGCGGCACTTTGAACGTCTCGCCGAAGCGCGAGTTGAAACGCTCGGCGACGTCGCGTGCGAGCTCGAGGTGCTGACGCTGGTCGTCGCCGATCGGGACGATGTCGGTTTGGTAGAGCAGGATGTCGCCCGCCATCAGCACGGGGTAGGTGAAGAGCCCGGCGGACACGAAGTCCTTGCTGTCGCCCTTTTCCTTGAACTGCGTCATGCGGCCGAGTTGTCCGAACCCGGTGACGGCCGAGAGCAGCCAAGCCGCCTCGGGATGCGCAGTCACGTGGCTCTGGCAGAAGAGCACGCAGCGGTCGGGGTCGAGCCCCACCGCGAAGAGGAGCGCGGCCAGGTCGAGCGTCCGGTCGTGCAGGTCCTGTGGGTCGTAGTCGACGGTGATGGAGTGCAGGTCGACGATGCAGAACACGGCTTCGCCGGGGTTCTGGTCCTGGGTCGCGACGTACTGGCGCATCGCGCCGATGTAGTTGCCGATGTGTTTGGCACCCGTCGGTTGGATGCCGGAAAAGACACGCATGTCAGGTCACCTCGTGGTCGAAAGTTGTCGCGCCGAGTCGGGTCAGCGGACGAGGCAGCCTCTAGCGCAGGGCTCCGCCTCGCCCGCGGCGCCACGACCAACGGAACTCTGAGGCGGAAGTCACTCCTGGCACGATAGTGGAAATGGCGGTCACTTCGGCAACCTGGAGGCCGGATTCCTGGCGGGAGCGCCGCGCGCTCCAGCAGCCCGCGTGGCCCGAGCCGGAGGTTGCGGCCGCGGCGGTGGAGAAGCTGAAGACCTCGCCGCCGTTGGTGTTCGCAGGCGAGGCGCGAGCACTGCGCGAGCAACTCGCGAAGGCGATCGACCGCCGCGCCTTCCTGCTGCAAGCCGGCGACTGCGTCGAGTCGTTCAACGAGATCTCGACGATGCGGATTCGCGAGAAGCTGAAGATCATGCTGCAGATGTCCGCGGTGCTCACGTACGGCGCGACGCTGCCGGTCGTGAAGGTGGGGCGGATCGCCGGGCAGTTCACGAAGCCGCGGTCGGACGAGTTCGAGGTCGTCGACGGGGAGGAGATCCCGTCGTTCCGCGGGCACATGGTGAACGGCGACGAGCCTGTGGCGGAGGCGCGCGTGCCGGATCCGCGGCGGATGCTCGAGGGGTACAACCAGTCGGCGTCGACGCTGAACCTCTTGCGTGCGTTCACCAAGGGCGGGTACGCCGATCTCACGCAGGTGCATCTCTGGAACAAGGACTTCGTCGCGTCGTCGCCTGAGGGTCGCCGCTACGAGGCGATGGCGCTCGACATCGAGCGTGCGCTGGCGTTCATGGCGGCGTGCGGGATCGATCTCGCCGCCGAGCGGCGGCTGCACGAGGTGGACGTCTTCACGTCGCACGAGGGGCTGCTGCTCGACTACGAGGAAGGGCTGACGCGCGAGGACTCGTTGACGGGCGACTGGTACGACTGCTCGGCGCACCTGCTGTGGGTCGGCGAGCGGACGCGCGGGCTCGACGACGCCCATGTCGAGTTCTTCGGCGGCGTGCACAACCCGATCGGCGTGAAGCTCGGGCCGGCGGCGACCCCTGAGGACGTTGTCGGCCTGTGCGAGCGCTTGAACCCGCTGCGCGTCCCGGGCCGGTTGACGTTCTACGCGCGGATGGGTGCGGATCACGTGCTCGATCTGCTGCCGCCGCTTCTGCGCGCGGTGCGCGACGAGGAGCATCCGGTGTTGTGGGCGTCGGACCCGATGCACGCGAACACGATCCGGACGGCGGACGGCGTCAAGACGCGCCGGTTCGACACGATCATGCGCGAGCTCGAAGGCTTCTTCGCCGCGTGCTGGCAGGAGAACGTGTGGCCGGGCGGCGTGCATCTCGAGTTCACGGGCGAGAACGTCACGGAATGTCTCGGCGGCGCGGACGACGTGGTGGAGTCGCAGCTGTCGACGCGCTACGAAACGCTTCTCGACCCGCGCCTGAACGCCCGCCAGTCGCTCGACCTGGCGTTTCGCCTGGCCGAGCTGATGCGCCGCTGAGCCCAGGCCGCTCCGGCTATCTGTGGACAACGTGGTCTGACCACGTGGGGCGGCCCCGGCGGCCCTGTCCCTTGCCGCTTTGCGTGGAGGGACGCCGTTCGCGGAACGGACAACGGCCGGGCGGGACACGGCTCCGGGTAAGACGCGAAGGACAGGGCTCGGCGGGCTGGCCCGTGGAACGTCCGTCGCAGTTCTGACAGTCGTTTGGCGAAGGGTCGTGGCCCGCAGGGCCACGACCCGAAACTGCGCGGAGGTTCGCTCAGGTTCAATGGGCGGTCATGCGCATCGCGGTCATCGGCACCGGATTGATGGGGACGTCAGTCGCGCTCGCCGCGCGGAGGCGCGGGGACGACGTCGCCGGCTGGGATCCCGACCCCGACGTCCTCGCCCGCTCGGCTGCTCGCGGGGCGTTCGAGCCGGTCGACAGCCTCGAGCGCGCCGTCGAAGCCGCCGAGCTCGTCGTGGTCGCAGCGCCGATCGCGCAGCTGCCCGCGACGGTCACCGCAGTGCTCGCCGCGACCACCGACGCGACCGTCACCGACGTCGGATCGACGAAGGCATCCGTGGTCCGCGCTGCCGACAACTCGCCGCGTTTCGTCGGCGGCCACCCGATCTGCGGTTCCGAAGCACGCGGCCCCGACCACGCGAGCGCGGCGCTGTTCGAGGGCGCGACCTGGTTCCTGACCCCGGTCGCGCACACGGAGCCGGACCGTCACCGGGCCGTGCACGCGTTCGCGACCGCGGTCGGCGCGACACCGGTCGCGATCGACGCCGACGCGCACGACCGGCTCGTCGCGATGACGAGCCACGTGCCGCACGTGCTCGCGAACATCGTCGCGAACCAGACCGGCGCGTCACGCGTCGAAGGCCACGAGCCGCTCGCGCACGCCGGCGGGTCGCTGCGCGACATGACGCGCATCGCCGGCGCGAACCCCCGCATCTGGCTGGACATCTACCTCGACAACGCCGCTGCAATCCGGCAGGCGCTGCAGGAGCACAGACGACGCATCGAGCAGGTCGAGACCGCGCTCGAGCAAGGCGACGCCGGCTTCCTCGCCCGCTGGATCGGCGAGGCATCGCTGAGCCGCCGGCGGATGCTCGAGCGTGAGTATCCGGATCCCGGTGCACTCCAGCGGCTGCGCGTACACATCCCCGACCGGCCCGGCGTGTTCGCCGGCATCACCCAGGCGCTCGGAGCCGAGCGGATCAACATCGAGGACTTCGAGATGCACCACATCTCGCCCGAGCGCGGCGGCACGCTCACCCTCCTGATCGCCGGCGAGGACGCGGCCCAGCGCGCAGCCACGCTCCTCGAGAGCCAGGGCTACAGCGTCGTCGTCTCGGCGGTGATCGATGCGGATTGAGCCCGCGGCGTCGCTCGACGGCCACTTCGCCGTCCCGGGCGACAAGTCGATCAGTCACCGCGCACTGCTCGTCGGCGCGGTCACCGACGGCGAGACGCGCATCCGCGGCTTCGGCCGCTCGGCGGACACCGAGTCGACGTTGGCCGCGGTTCGGGCGCTCGGCGCGGACGTGAACGACGCCGAGACCGTCACCGTCCACGGCGTCGGCCTCAAGGGTCTCCGGACCGCCGAGCTCGACTGCGGCAACGCCGGCACGCTCGCGCGGCTGGTCACCGGGTTGCTCGCGTTCCAGGACGGCGAGTTCACGCTGACCGGCGACGGCTCGCTCTCGTCGCGCCCGATGGAGCGGATCGCACAGCCGCTCCGCAGCATGGGCGCCCGGATCGACACCGAGGACGGCCACCTGCCGCTGATCGTCAGGGGCTCCGCTCTCAACGCGATCGACTACGAGCTGCCGGTCGCGAGCGCACAGGTGAAGTCCGCCGTGCTCCTCGCCGCACTCGGCGCGGAGGGGCGGACGACGGTCATCGAGCCGACTCCGACCCGCGACCACACCGAGCTGATGCTGCGCGAAGCAGGCGTCCGCATCACCACTCGACCGAGCTCCGTCACCCTCGACCCGCCGGCGAGCCTGCGGCTCGACGCGGTCGACGTGCCCGGCGACTTCTCGTCCGCCGCACCGTTCATCGTCGCCGCGACGATCGTGCCGGAGTCGCGGATCACGATCCACGACGTCGGCCTGAACCCGCGGCGCACCGGGCTCCTCGACGTGCTCGACCGGATGGGCGCACGCGTCGGCATCCTCACCCGGCGCCGCTTCGGCCAGGAGCCGGGCGGCGACCTCGAGGTTCGCTCCGCCGAGCTGACCGCAACCGAGATCGGCGCGGGCGAGGTGCCGCTGCTGATCGACGAGCTGCCGCTTTTTGCGCTGCTCGCCGCGCACGCGCGCGGGACGAGCCGCGTACGCGGCGCCGAGGAGCTGCGCCACAAGGAGTCCGACCGGATCGAGGCACTCGTCGACGCGCTCCGCGCGCTCGGCGTTCGCGCGAAGGCGCACCCGGACGGCTTCGAGGTGACCGGCGTCCCGACGCGGCTGCGAGGGGGGAAGGTCGAGGCACGCGGCGACCACCGGATCGCGATGCTCGGCGCGGTTGCGGGCGTCGCGAGCCGCGATGGTGTCGAGATCGAGGGCTACGAGAGCGTCGGAGTATCCTTCCCCGGCTTCCACGACCTCCTGGAGCAGGTAACCCGCAGATGATCGTCGCCATCGATGGACCGGCAGGAGCCGGCAAGAGCACCGTTGCCCGCAACCTCGCGGAGCGGCTCGGCTTCCGCTACCTCGATACGGGCGCGATGTACCGCGCGCTCACCTGGCTTGCGATGCGAGAGGGATTGCCTCTCGCGGAGCCCGGGCCGATCGGTGACCTCGCGCGCCGCAACCCGGTGATCTTCGACGAGGCGGGCCGCGTGTCGATCGCCGGCGCCGACGTGACGGCGGCGATCCGGCAGGCGCGCATCGACCGCATGGTCTCGGTCGTCGCGCGCCACCACGACGTGCGCGAGGTGATGCGGGAACGCCAGCGCGAGCTCGGGCATCAGGGGAACGTCGTCATCGAGGGACGCGACATCGGCACCGTCGTCGCGCCCGACGCTGAGGTGAAGATCTACCTCCAGGCGGACCCCGACATCCGCGCCCGCCGCCGTCAGGCGGAGCGCCCCGACATCGGAGCCGACGCGCTCGCCACCGACCTCCGCGCACGCGACAAGCTGGACCGCGAGCGCATGCAGCCTGCAGGCGACGCCGTGCTCATCGACACCACCGACCTCGAGGTCGACGACGTCGTCACTCGGATCGAAGCGCTGATCCGCGAGCGCGCGCTCGCGACCCAGTGAGCGCGACCGACATCGCCTGGGCGATCGGCCGGATCTACATCGGCTGGCCGGTCCGCCTGTTCACGCGGGCACGCGCGGTCGGCCTGGAGAACGTCCCGGCAACCGGTGGCGTCGTCTACGCGATCAACCACCTCCACTGGATCGACATTCCGCTCGTCGGCCTGCTCTCTCCGCGCGCCGTCTGGTTCGTCGCCAAGGCGGAGGCAGCAAACTTCCCCGTGCTCGGCCGCTTCCTGCGGTTGCACGGAGCGATTGCGATCCACCGCGGCGAGTCCGACCGCGAAGCGGTCCGGCGGATGCGCGACGAAGCGCGTGCCGGTCACGTCGTCGGGCTGTTCGTCGAAGGCACGCGGCAGAAGACCGGGCGGCCCGGCACCGCACAACCCGGCGCGGCGATGGTCGGGATGCAGGAGGACGTGCCGATCATCCCGGTCGCGATCTACGGGACACAGTTCTGGAAGCCCGGCAACTTCCGCCGCTGCACGGTCGCTTTCGGTGAGCCGCTCCGCTTCGGCGACCTCCCGAAGAACGGCAAGGGCTATCGCGAGGCGACTGCCGTGATCGAGCGCCGCATCCACGAGCTGTTCGATGAGCTCGCGGGAGCCGAGACATGAAGCTCGCGGGAACCGTCGCGATCGTCGGCTTCCCGAACGTCGGCAAGTCGACGCTCGTGAACCGCCTCACCGCGACGCGTCAGGCCGTCGTCCACGAGACGCACGGCACGACGCGCGACCGCAAGGAGCTGGTGTGTGAATGGAACGGCCAGCAGTTCATGCTGATCGACACCGGCGGCGTCGACATCGCCGACGCGAGCCCGATCACCCGCCAGATCGCCGAGCAGGCGCGCGCCGCGATCCGCGAGGCCGACCTCGTGCTGTTCGTCGTCGACGCACGCATCGGCGTGACGCCCGGCGACGAGGAGCTCGCGCAGATCCTGCGCGAGTCGAAGAAGCCGGTGCTCCTGCTCGCGAACAAGATCGACGACCCGTCGCAGGAAGCGCTCGCGCTCGAGTTCCACCGGCTCGGGTTCGGCGAGCCTTTTCCCGTCTCCGGGCTGCATGGCTCGAACACCGGCGACCTCCTCGATGAGATCCTCTCGCTCCTGCCGGGCGAGTCGACGCGCACCGTCGCCGGCGACGAGGCGATTCGCGTCGCGATCCTCGGCCGGCCGAACGTCGGCAAGTCGTCGCTGTACAACAAGCTCGTCGGCGAGGAGCGCACGATCGTCTCGGAGGTGCCGGGAACCACGCGCGACACGATCGACACGATCATCAAGCGCGGCGATCGAACCTTTCAGCTCGTCGACACCGCCGGCCTTCGCCGCAAGCGCAGCCAGCGGCAAGGGATCGAGTACTACTCCGAGCTGCGGGCACTCGACGCCGCGAAACGCGCGGACGTCGCGCTCGTCCTGATCGACGCGAGCCAGGGGATCGTGGAAGGCGACATCACCGCCGTCGAGGTCGCACGCAAGGCGCATTGCGCGACGCTGATCGTGCTCGCGAAGTGGGACATCAGCGAGGTGACGATCGAGGAGATCCGTCCGGAGCTGCAGCGGCGTCTTCGTCAGCGCCCCGACTTCATCACGGTCTCGTCGATCAGCGGTCGCGGCGTGACACGCCTCCTCGACAAGGTGGCCGAGCTCTACGACCGGTATGTCCAGCGCATCTCGACGGGCGAGCTCAACCGGTTGCTTGCAGAGCTCAAGGCCGAGCGACAGCCGCCGTCGAAGGGTCAGCGCAGGCTCAACCTCCTCTACGGCGCGCAGGTCGAGACCCGGCCGCCGCGGTTCCGGTTCACCGTCAACGACCCGGGTCTCGTGACGCGCGACTACGGCTACTGGGTCGAGAACCAGCTGCGCGATCGGCTCGGCCTCGAGGGCGTGCCGGTGGTGGTCGACTTTCGGCGCCGCTCCTGATGCGGGCGGTCGTCGTCGGCGCGGGAGCGTGGGGGACGGCGGTGGCGCACCTGCTGCGCGAGCGCGGGCATGACGTCGTCGTCGCGCGCCGCGACACGCTGGATGACGCGCCGTACGACGAGGCGGATCTCGTCGTGCTGGCGGTGCCGAGCGATGCGTTCCGCGAGGTGCTCGCGCACGTCGGCGGCGACGCACCCGTCCTCTCGGTCGCGAAGGGCCTCGATCCGTCGACCGGGAACCGACTCTCGACGCTCGTGCACGACCGGCCGGTGGCAGTGCTCTCGGGCCCGAACATGGCGGAGGAAGTGCTCGCGGGCCTGCCCGGCGCGACCGTGATCGCGTCGAACGACGAACGGCTCGCGTTCCGACTCCAGGACGCGTTCAACTCGCTGGCGTTCCGCGTGTACGTGAACGACGACGTCGTCGGCGTCGAGTTGTGCGGCGCCGCGAAGAACGTGATCGCGCTCGCGGCCGGCGGCGTCGACGGGCTCGGGCTCGGCGACAACGCGAAGGCGGCGTTGATCACCCGCGGCCTCGTCGAGATGTCGCGTCTCGGCGAGGCGTTCGGCGCGCACCCCGAGACGTTCTCGGGACTCGCCGGAATGGGCGACCTGATGGTCAGCTGCTTCCATCCCACGGGCCGCAACCGTCGCGCCGGCGAGCTGATCGCCCGCGGCGCGACGCCGGACGCGGCACGCGCTGAGATCGGCCAGGCCGTGGAGGGCTTGACGACCGCACCGGTCCTCCGCGACCTCTCCCGCCGGATCGGCGTCGAGCTGCCGATCACCGAGGGCGTGTGCGCCGTCGTCGAGGGGCAGCCGCTCCACGAGCTCGCGGCCAGCCTGATGGGGCGTCGTCCGACCGAAGAGTAGGATCGGTGTGATGAGGGTTCGCCTGGCCGGAGTCGCCGTGGTCGCCGTGCTCGCAGCGGGGTGTGGCGGCGGAGGGGGAGGGGGCAGCTCGTCGAGCGGTGCCGACACGCTCGCGCCCGCCGACTCGCTCGCGTATGTGTCGATCGACACGGACGCATCGTCGGCGCAGGTCGCGAGCGCGCTGAAGATCCTGAAGAAGTTCCCGATCGAGCCACGCGCCGAGCAGCAGCTGCGCGCGTCGATCAGCCAGGGCGGCGTGAACGTCAACACGATCACGAAGAGCGCCGGTGACCAGGTCGACGTCGCCGTCGTCACGGTCAACGGGCAGCCGACGCCGGTCGGTTTCGCGAAGCCAAGCGACGAGAAGGCGTTCGACGCGCAGCTCGACCAGAACCATGGGATGCACACGACGATCGACGGCTGGACCGTGTTCGCCGACAAGCAGGCGGCCCTGGACGCGGTCTCGAGCCGCAAGAGCGACCTCTCCGACGACGCGACCTATCAAGCGGCGATCAAGTCGCTGCCGGACGACGCGATCGCGCGCTTCTACGGCTCACCTGCCGGTGAGAACGCCGTGCTCAACCAGGCGAAGAAGAGCGTCCCGTCTGCGTCGCCGCTCGGCACGCTCCCGCAGGCCAAGTGGTTCACCGGCGCGCTGACGTCGAGCGACGGCGCGTTCAAGCTCGAGGTGCACGCGAAGGCGCCGAGCACGAAGGCGCTGTCGAAGGCGAATCCACTCGCGGCGAAGATCCCGGCGGGCTCGATCGTGGCGCTTGCGCTCAACGGCGGCGGAACCGCGACGGCGCTGTCCCCGACGTCGCAGCAGCAGCTGTCGGCGATCGGGCAGCAACTCGGCGTCGACCTGCCGGCCCTGATCTCGGCGCTGAACGGGCCTGTGATCGCGTACGTGCGCCCGGGCATCCCGCTGCCGGAGGTGACGATCGCGGCGCGGCCGGCGCAGCCGGAAAAGGCGGCCACAGCGGTCGGCGGCCTGCTCGCCCGGTTCGCGAGCGGCGCCAAGGCGGTGCCGACGAAGGTCGACGGCGGCACGCTGAGCAAGCTGGATCTCGGCCCGATCGCCCTCTACTACGGCGTCAACGACGGACAGCTCGTCATCACCGACAGCAGCAACGCACTCGCCGAGCTGAACGGAAGCGTCGGCCGCCTGACCGGCGACGCGGTGTTCAAGGAGGCGAAGGACGGCGCCGGGATGCCGGACAGCGCCCAGACGTTCATCTTCCTCGACATCAAAGACGCGCTGCCGGCGTTGTCCGGGTTTGCGCAGCTCGCGAGCCAGACCCTCCCACCCGCGGTCGAGAACAACCTGCGCCCGCTGCGGTCGGCATTGTTGTACGGCTCGAGCGACGACGAAGTTGGGTCGTTCGTCGTCTACGTCAAGACGTCGTAGCGCTGCGGTACCCTGAGGCGCCGATGGCCGCGCGGACCTTTCAATTCACGTCCGAGTCGGTGACCGAAGGTCACCCGGACAAGATCGCCGATCAGATCTCCGACGCAGTCCTCGACGCTGCGCTCGCGAACGATCCCGAGAGCCGGGTCGCGTGCGAGACGCTGATCACGACCGGCCTGATCGTGGTCGCCGGCGAGTTGACGACGTCTCAGTACATCGACATCCCGCGGATCGCGCGCGAGACGGTTCGGAACATCGGCTACACGCGCGCGAAGTACGGCTTCGACGCCGAGACGTGCGGGCTGGTGGTGACGGTCGACGACCAGTCACCGGACATCGCGCAGGGTGTCGACACCGCGTACGAGCTGCAACACGACCCGGGCGACACCGACCCGCTCGACCGGCTCGGCGCGGGCGACCAGGGGATGATGTTCGGCTACGCGTCGAACGAGACGCGCGAGCTGATGCCGCTGCCGATCATGTTGGCGCACCGGATCGCGAGACGTCTGTCGGAGGTGCGCAAGGCGGACGTGCTCCCGTACCTCCGTCCGGACGGCAAGGCGCAGGTGTCGGTGCGCTACGAGGTCGACGCCGACGGCAGGCAGACGCCGGTCGAGATCGAGCGTCTCCTCGTCTCGACGCAGCACCGTGAAGGGCTCGACGCGGAGACGATGATCAAGCCCGACCTGATCGAGCACGTGCTGCGGCCGATCCTCCCGCGCGACCTGTACGACGAGCGGCGGCTGGAGCAGCCGGGGTTCGTGTACGTGAACCCGACGGGCAAGTTCGTGATCGGCGGCCCGATGGGGGACACCGGTCTCACCGGGCGGAAGATCATCGTCGACACGTACGGAGGCGCCGCGCCGCACGGCGGCGGCGCGTTCTCCGGGAAGGATCCGACGAAGGTCGACCGGTCGGCGGCGTATGCGGCGCGCTACGTCGCGAAGAACATCGTCGCGGCAGGCCTGGCGGATCGCTGTCAGATCCAGGTCGCGTATGCAATCGGCGTCGCCAAGCCGTTCTCGATCCTCGTCGACACATTCGGGACGGAGAACGTGCCGGTGGCGACGATCGAGTCGCTGGTGCGCGAGCACTTCGACCTGCGCCCGGCGGCGATCCTTCGTGACCTCGACCTGAAGCGGCCGATCTATTCGAAGACGGCCGCGTACGGCCACTTCGGCCGCGAAGAGCACGACTTCACGTGGGAGCGGACAGACAAGGCGTCAGCCCTCCGCACCGCCGCGGGCCTCGCCGATCGCGAGCCGACCGCAGTCGACTAGCGTCACAAGCTGAGCCCGGAACATGGCTGGTCGGGCCACGTCCGGTGCCAGGCACCGTGAAAGTGCGTCCACAATCGGACCCGCGCGACGGGCGCGCAGTTGTCGCCGTTGCCGCGGAACGGACACGGCCCGGGTGGGCCGAGCTGCGGATGGCGCGTTACAGCTGGGACGTGTCCGGACGAGCTCTCACAAGGTCGCGGACTGGCGCCGCACGAACAGGCCGCCGGCGGCTTTCTCGCCGATCGCCTTCTCGACCCCGCCGACGAAGACGCGGAACTGCCCGGCCGCCGGCTCCGCGGCGCGCAGCTCGACGACCTCGCCGGGGACGAGGCCCTCGTCGTAGAACCAGTGCAGGAGCTCGCCGTCGTGCTCGGCGAGGCGCACGATCGTCGCCGTCGCGCCGGGCGGCACGGCGGACAGCGGCTCCAGCTCCCGGTTCTCCGCCTGCTCGAAATCGGGATCGACCGGCCAGCCGTGCGGGCACCGCTCGGGGTGGCCGAGCTTCTCGTCGATCCGCTCGATCATCTCGTCGGTGAAGGTGCCGCCGAGCTCGTCCGCGTGGACATGCGCCTCGGCTGCGGTGTACCCCATGAAATCCGTCAGGAGCCGTTCGATCACGCGGTGCTTGCGGACGACCTTCCGCGCGCGCTCGGCGCCCGCCTCCGTGAGCAGCGCCTCCTTGTGCTCGCCGCGCTCGACCAGGCCCTCCGCCTCGAGCCGCTTCAGCATCTCGCCTGCCGACGCCCGCGACACACCGAGCATCTCGGCCACCCGTGACGCGATTGCCTGCGTGTCGCGCGCACCGGCCGGTCGGTACTCGCCGATCGGAAACGCGAGGAAATAGATGGTTTCGAGGTACTCGTCGACGCCGTGGTTCGCCACTGCAGCGATCCTAGCTTTGGCTACGCTTTGTAAGGTCACCCTTACATGAGCACCACGCAGACCCTCATCCTCGGCGCGATCGCCGGCTTCACGATCTACGTGGGCCTCCCGATGGGCCGCCTGAGCAACGTCTCGCCGAGGATGCGCGCCGCGCTCTCGGCCGTCGCGACCGGGATTCTCGTGTTCCTCTTCTGGGACGTCGTCTCGCACGGCGTCGAGCCGGTCGAGACGCACCTGGAGGCGCACAAGTGGGCGGCGTTCGCGGGGTACGCGAGCCTGCTCGGTCTCGGTTTTGCCGCGGGTCTGATGAGCCTCGTCTACTACGACGGCTGGCTGAAGAACCGCCGGTCGACGCCGCTCGTCGGCCCCGGCGCGGCGGCGATCGACGAGTTCGAGCACACGAGCTGGCTCGACGGCCTGACACCGGGCCGCCGGCTCGCGCTCCTGATCGCGACCGGGATCGGCCTGCACAACTTCGGCGAGGGCCTCGCGATCGGCCAGTCGGCGGCGGCCGGCGAGCTCAGCCTCGCACTCGTCCTGATCATCGGCTTCGGCCTGCACAACACGACCGAGGGCTTCGGGATCGTCGGCCCGATGTCGGCGGAGGCCGAGCGGCCGAGCTGGGGCTTCCTCGGGCTGATGGGCCTGATCGGCGGCGGCCCGACGTTCGTCGGCACGCTCATCGGTCAGGCGTGGGTCAGCCCGGCCCTCGAGGTCGCGTTCTTCGCGGTCGCGGGCGGCTCGATCCTCTACGTGGTCATCCAGCTGTTCGAGGTCTGCCGGCGCTTCTCGATGCCGACGCTCGTCGCCTGGTCGTTGCTGTTCGGACTCTTGCTCGGTTTCGGCACGGACTGGGTCCTGGTCGCGGCCGGAGCCTGATCTACCGTAGGCGTCCTTGCACGCCTTCTTCCATGCGGTCGGAGTCTTCATCCACCACCTGCAACAGGTGGAGTGGGAGCCGCTCGGGATCGCGCTCGCGCTGCACGTCATCAAGCTGCTGTTCCGCGCGCGTGCCTGGCAGAACATCGTCCGTGCCGCGTATCCGAACGACCGGCTGAAGTACCGCTCGGCGTGCGGTGCCTACATCGCCGGCGTCGGAGTCAACTCCGTCCTGCCTGCGCGCGGCGGCGACCTGATCAAGATCTACCTGGTCAAGCACCGAATGAAGGACGCGCGGTATCCGACGCTCGCGTCGACGCTCGTCGTCGAGACGATGTTCGACTTCGTCGTCGCCGGCGCGATCATGGTCTGGGCGCTCTCGATCGGGGTGCTGCCGACCCACCAGGTCTACTCGCGGATCCCGACGGTCGACTGGAAGTTCTTCCTCTTGCACGAGAAGGCGACGGCGGTCGGCCTCGGTGTGCTCGCGGTCGTCCTGGTGATCCTCGTGCTGTGGGCGCGGCGCCGCGTCGAGGAGTTCTGGGGGCGCGTCAAGCTCGGCTTCGCGATCCTGCGTGCCCCGTCGAAGTTCGTCCTCGGTGTGCTCGTACCGCAGGCGATCTCGTGGGTCTTCCGGATCGCGTCGCTGTACTTCTTCCTGATGGCGTTCGACGTTCACGCGTCGCTGCACAACGCGCTCCTCGTCCAGGTCGTCGACTCGCTCGCGACGCTGTTCCCCGCGACGCCGGGCGGCGCCGGGACGAAGCAGGGCCTGATCGTCTACCTCTTCCGCCGCTCGGCGATCTCGCGCACGCTGCTGCTCGCGTTCAGCGTCGGCATGAACATCGCGATCACGATCGCGAACCTCGTGCTCGGCGTGATCGCGATCGGATTGATGGCGAGGACGCTCTCGTTCAGCACGCTCCGCAGCCGGGCGCGCGCCGAAGAGCAACCCATCGAGACGTAGTGCCGTACGCGGAGGTCTTCCCGCTCGTGACCGCACGCGCGGTCGCGCGGGCATTCACGTACGAGGTGCCGGACGACGTCGGTGTCGGGGCGATCGTGCGCGTCCCATTCGGGCGCTCGCGGGCGCGCGGGATCGTCACGGAGATCGTCGCCGCGGCACCCGAAGGCGTCGAGGCGCGGCCGATCGAGTCGGTCGTCGGCCAGCTTCCGCCGACGCTCGTCGAGCTCGCGCTCTGGCTGGCCGACTATTACGGCTCGACACCTGCGCGAGCGCTCGCGCTCGTCGCACCGGTCACGCCGAAACGGCGCAAGGAGCAGGCGCCGCCCGCAGCACGGCAGGCGCTCGGCGGCGAAGCGGAGCCGGCCGAGCTCTCGGAGTCGCAGCGGGCTGCGATCGCGCGCATCGTCGACGGCGGCCCCGGCAACGTCCTCCTGTACGGCGTGACCGGTTCCGGCAAGACCGAGGTCTATCTGCAGGCGTGCGCGGCGATGCTCGAGCGCGGGCTCGGCGCGATCATCCTCGTCCCGGAAATCGCGCTCGCGCCGCAGACCGTCGGCCGCGTGCGCGCGCGGTTCGGCGACCGCGTCGCGATCCTGCACTCGGCGCTGACGGAGGCCGAGCGCCGTGACGAGCGCGAGCGCATCGCGCGCGGCGGGGCGCGGATCGTCGTCGGCGCGCGCTCGGCGGTCTTCGCTCCCATTCGCGGGCTCGGGCTGATCGTCGTCGACGAGGAGCACGACCCGTCGTACAAGCAAGACTCGGACCCGCGCTACGACGCGCGCACCGTCGCGGCCAAGCGCGCGGCGCTCGAAGGCGCGGTGGCGGTGTACGGCTCGGCGACGCCGCGGCCGGAGTCGTGGGCGGCGCTCGAGCGGATCGAGCTCGGCGGCCGCATCGGCGCCTCGCTGCCGCCGGTGCGCGTTGTCGACCTGCGACGCGAAGCCGGCTATCCGCTGTCGGCGCCGCTGCTCGACGCGTTGCGCGGCGTCACAGAGAACAAGAGCAAGGCGATCCTGCTCCTGAACCGCCGCGGGGTGGCGCCGGCCCTGCACTGCCGCGCGTGCGGCACGACGATCCGCTGCCCGAACTGCGACGTCGCCCTCGTTCTGCACGGGGACTCGTCGCTGCGCTGCCACCACTGCGGGTTCACGCGCGAGGCGCCGGCGCTGTGCCCGACGTGCGGCTCGCCCGATCTTGCTCGGCTCGGCGCCGGGACACAGAAGCTCGAGCGCGACCTCGCGCGCGAGCTCCCCGACCTCGAGCTGATCCGGCTCGATGCCGACGCGGTCGCGAAGCCCGAACAGCTCGCCGCGTCGCTGGCGCGGTTCGCAGCGGCGAAGGGGGCAGTGCTGCTCGGGACACAGATGGTTGCCAAGGGGCACCACTTCGAAGGTGTCGAGCTCGCAGCCGTCGTCGACGTCGACACCGGCCTCGGCCTGCCGGACTTCCGGGCGGAGGAGCGCACGTTCCAGCTGATCACTCAGCTCGCCGGACGCAGCGGCCGCGACGCGCCCGGACGCGTGCTCGTGCAGACATTCCAGCCCGACGCCCGCCCCGTCGTCTACGCCGCGCGCCACGACGTGGGTCGCTTCCTGACGGAGGAGCTCGAACGCCGGCGCGCGCTCGAGTACCCGCCGTTCGCGCACCTCGTCCGCATCGTCGTCGCCGGTCCGACGATCGAGCCGGTCGTCAGGGCCCTCGACGAGCTGAAGGCCGGGATCAAAGGGGCCGAGCTGCTCGGGCCGGCGGCACTGTTGCGCCTCCGCGGCAAGTACCGCGCCCAGCTCGTCGCGAAGACGACGCAGCCGAGGCGGATCGCGTCGCAGGCGGCGCACCTGCTCTCCGCCGCGGCGCCGGCCATGCGGCGGGCAGGATTGACGGCGGTGGTCGACGTCGATCCGCAAAGCTTGTAGCGATGGCCAAGAGGCGCCCGGAAGACGTCATCGGCGAGTGGGGGATCCGCGACGTGACGCCGGCCTCCGCCGTCGAGCGCGAGAAGCTGCTCGCCGAGGTCGAGCTCAACCCGCTCACGAAGCGGCCGCTGAAGCGCCGCATCCGCCGCTTCCGCCCCGAGCCCGACCGCTACCTGGCCTCTCTCGGCGGACCGCTGCCGTTCATGCGCAGGCTGCGGCAGATCGACGACGAGATCGAGGCGCTGACGGCTCGCCTAGAGCAGGCCTACGCCGAGCGAACGGACGACGCCGCCTGGCGGCGTCTCGCACAGCGCTGGGACTTCGGCGAGGTGAACGATCTGATCGAGCGCCACAACCGCTGGTACCCGATCGAGGCGCGGCTCCCGATGGACCCGCGCACGCGCGACTACGTGAAGATCGGCGGCCGTTCCTACCGGCGTGAGCCGCTCGATACCCAGTGGATCCTGGAGCGGTTCCCCGCCTAGGAGGGCTTGGCGCGATAGCGGTTGTGCCGTCGGGCCGCGCTGGACGCCCCGTGGCTGTGTCCTCGGTTGACCCGATAGCCACCGCTATCGGGTCGCCCTGCGTCCTTGCCACGGAACGTCCATCGCACCCCGACGACGAACGCCATCACGCCAAGCCCTCCCGCCTCACTACACTGGCGCCGCTGTGGCCCACGACCACGACCACGATCACGACCACGAGCACGACGAGGACGTCGAGCCCGACGAGGACGCGCAGGAGCGCGCCGAGACCGAGGCTCGAAAGCAGCTCGCGCTCGCGCAGATCCGCCAGTACGGCGACCCCGCGCTGCGGCTGAAGGCGCACGAGGTCGAGGACTTCGACGACGATCTCCGCCGGCTCGTCGAGCGGATGATCGCGCTCATGCACGACGCGCAAGGTGTGGGCCTCGCCGCGACGCAGGTCGGAGTGCTCCGCCGGCTGTTCGTCTACGAGCCCGACGAGGAGGGGCCGCGCGCGCTCGTCAACCCCGTCGTCGCCGAGCTCGGTGACGAGTCGACGTCCGACGAGGAAGGCTGTCTCTCGCTGCAGGGCGTGCGTGTGCCGGTCGACCGCGCGACGCGGATCGTGCTCGAAGGCAAGGACGAGAACGGCGCCGACGTCCGCGTCGAGCTCGACGAGTACGCCGCCCGGGTCGTGCAGCACGAGCTCGACCACCTCGACGGCGTGCTGATCATCGACCGCACCGACGACGAGCACCGCAAGGAGGCGCTCTCGACGTTGCGGCCGCGCGCCGTCTTGCGGTAATGCGCATCGGCATCGCTGCGACCGCGCCGCTCGGGGCCGACGTCCTCGAGCGCCTCGCCGTGACGCACGAGATCGCCTTCCTGCTCACCCGGCCCGACTCCCCGCAGGGACGTGGCCGCAAGGTCGCTCCACCGCCCGCGAAAGAGTCTGCGGAACGTCTCGGCATCCCGGTGCACCAGCCCGAGAAGCCGGAGCTCCCCGATGCCGTCGAGCGCGTGGTCGTGTGCGCGTACGGCCTGTACATCCCACCGCGGCTGTTCGAGCACTCGCTGTTCCTCAACGTGCACCCGTCACTGCTGCCGCGCTGGCGCGGCGCGGCGCCGGTCGAGCGCGCGATCCTCGCCGGCGACGAGGAGACCGGCGTGACCATCCACGAGACGGTCGCCGAGCTCGATGCGGGCCCGATCGCGGCGCAGGAGCGCTTCGCGATCGGCGACGACGATGCCGGCGAAGTGTTCGTGCGCGCCGGCAAGGTCGCGGCGCGGCTGTTGAACGACGTGCTCGCCGACCCGCACTTCGAGCCGCAAAGCGGCGAGTCGACGTACGCGGAGAAGATCACACCCGCTGACCGCGAGCTCGATCTCACCGATCCGCTCGACGCCTGGCGGCGCATCCGCGCGCTGTCGCCGCACATCGGCGCGCGAGCCGAGCTGCACGGCCGTCAGGTGACGATCTGGAGGGCGCGGCTCGAAAACGGCAAGCTCGTGCCCGAGCTCGTTCAGCCGGCAGGCCGCAACCGCATGAGCTACGACGAGTTCGTCCGCGGCCTGCGGTGATCGCGCCCGCGCGCCGCGCCGCGTTCGACGTCGTCCTCCGCGTCTTCGAGCAGGACGCCTATGCCGACCGCGCACTCACGAGCGCGGTCGAGGGTCTCGACGACCGTGACCGCGCGCTCGCGCAGCGGCTCGCGTACGGCACCGTGCAGCGCACGCGCACGCTCGACTTCGGGATCGAGCGCCTCGGCAAGCGGCCGGTGCGCAAGCTCGATCCGCCCGTGCGCGCGTCGCTGCGACTCGGCGCCTACCAGCTCGCGTTCACGGACCAGGCCGAGCATGCGGTCGTCGACGACGCGGTCGAGCTCGTGCGCGCCGCGCGGCGTGAGCGTGCAGTGCCGTTCACGAATGCCGTGATGCGCCGCCTGGCGCAAGGTCTGCGCGGCCTCGTGGCGTCGCTTCCCGAAGGCCCGGTCAAGGAGTCGTACCCCGACTGGATCGCCGAGACCTGGGCGCGCGACTTCGGCGACGAGGCGGCGCTCTCGCTCATGCGCGCGCAGAACGAGCCGCCGGCGCTCGAGGTGCGCGCCGACTCCGCCGTCGGCGAGCCGACCGACGTGCCGGGCGCGTACGTCGTCGACCGCGTCGACCCCGCGCGCATGCGGCCGATGAGCCGCGCGTCGCAGCTCGCTGCGCTCGTCGTCGGCTCGCAGGACGGCGAGCGGATCCTCGACTCGTGCGCGGCGCCCGGCGGCAAGACCACGATGCTGCGCGGCGAGGTGACGGCCGTCGAGATCCATCCCGGCCGCGCGGCGGCGCTCGCGAAGAACGTCGGCCCGAACGTGCGGGTCGTCATCGCGGACGCACGCGAGCTCGACGAGCGCGGCTTCGACCGTGCGATCGTCGATGCCCCATGCTCCGGCCTCGGCGTCCTCGCGCGCCGGCCGGATCTCCGCTGGCGCGCGCGACCGCTGCCCGAGCTGCAGTCGGAGCTCCTGCGGGCGGCCGCGGAGCGCACGAAGCCGGGCGGTACGGTCGTCTACTCGGTCTGCACGCTCAACGCCGACGAGAACGAGGCGATCGTCGACGCCGCCGGCCTTGCAGTCGAGCCGCTCGGTGACGAGTGGCCCCAGTACGTGCACCCCACGAGGCCGGAGTTCCTGCTCACGCGGCCCGACCGCGACCGGACGAGCGGCTTCTTCATCGCCCGGCTTAGAGTCCCGGCGTGAGCTGGACCGACTGGGTTAGAGGAGCAGAGGTCGAGCCGTCGCTCTACGGCGCCGACTTCGCACACCTGGGCGACCAGGTCGACGCGCTGCTCGACGCGGACTGCCGCGTGTTCCACTTCGACGTCGGCGACGGGCACTTCGTCGAGCCGATCACGATGGGGCCGATCGTCTTGCAGGCGATCGCTCCTCGAGTTCACACCCGCGGCGGTGCGATGGACGTGCACCTGATGGTCGAGAACCCGGCGAAGTACTTCGAGCCGGTTGCGAAAGCGGGCGGCGACAGCGTCACGTTCCACTACGAAGCGGTCGGCGACGTCGCGGCGACGATTGCCGCGGCGCGCATGCACGGGCTCCAGGCAGGTGTTGCGTTCAACCCGGAGACGTCGCCCGACGACGTCGCCGCGGTTGCAGCGACTGCGGACCTCGTGCTCTGCATGAGCATCCATCCGGGCTACTCGGGGCAGCCGTTCCAGGACGCCGCATTCGGGCGCGTCGCCCGGCTGCGCGAGCTGCTGCCGGATAGCACCCAGATCCAGGTCGACGGCGGCGTCGGCGCCGCGAACATCGCGGAGCTGCGAGCGCGAGGCGCGTCCCTGCTCGTCGCGGCGTCGTCGATCTTCGCCGCAGGCGATCCGCCAGAGGCGTACCGCAGTCTCGTGCAGGCGCTCGCTTGACGCTCGCCCGGGCCGTCGAGCTCGCGCGTGCCGCGCGCGACCGCGCCTATCCGAAGCCGACCGTCGGCGCGGTCGTCGTGTCCGACGGCGAGGTGGTCGGCGAAGGAGTCACCGAGGCGCGGGGCCGCCACGCCGAGGTGATCGCGCTCGCGGCGGCGGGGGACCGTGCGCGCGACGCGACGCTCTACGTGTCGCTCGAGCCCTGCAACCACCACGGCTCGACGCCGCCGTGCACCGACGCGATCCTCTACTCCGGCATCGGGCGTGTCGTCTACGGCGCGACCGACCCGAACCCGCGGGCAGCCGGCGGCGCGGAGCGCCTGCGGCGCCAGGGTGTTGACGTGGAGCTCGTCGATTCGTTCGATGCGCGGTCGCTCAACGAGGCGTGGCGCACGTGGGTCTCGCTGGACCGGCCGTTCGTGATCTACAAGGCCGCTGTGACGCTCGACGGTCGCGTGACGGTGCCGGGCGAGCGGTGGGTGACGGGCGAGGAGAGCCGGCGTGCCGTGCACGAGCTCCGTGCGTCCGTCGATGCAGTGGCGGTCGGCGGTGGGACGGCGCGTGCCGATCGGCCGCGGCTCGACGCGCGCGACGTCGAGACGCCTCGCGGCCAGCCGCGCCGCCTCGTCTTCTCGCAGGGGCCGCTGCCGGACGGCCCCGACTTGGAGCTGCGGACAGGCCCGCTCGTCGACGAGCTGCGCTCGCTGGCGGCCGAGGGCGTTCAGTCGCTGCTCCTCGAGGGCGGCCCGACGCTCGCAGCGGCGTTCCTCGAGGGCGATCTCGTGGACAAGATCATGCTGTTCACGGCGCCCACCCTCGCCGGCGCCGGGCCGGCCGCGATATCCGCTTCGCTATCCTCCCCGCGCACGCTCGTCCGGTTGGCCACGCGGCAGGTCGGGGCAGACGTGCTTCTCGAGGCCTATGTCCACAGCCCCTGACTCGCAGCGCGCCGACGACCAGATCGTCACGCACCTCAGCCACTGGCTGACACGTCAGCTCGGCAACGACGAGCTGCGGCGCAAGGTCGAAGAGATCAGTACCGACGAGCTCGCACCCGGCGGCCGCGAAGCCGTGCGGGAGCTCCTGGCCGAGCTCGAGACGACGGCGCCTGGCGAGCGGGCGCAGCTCGAGGTGCTCGTCCGCGAAGCGGTCGAGACGCTCGTCTACGGGGACTGACGTGTTCACGGGCCTCGTCCGCGAGGTTGGCACCGTCCGTTCGATGGAAGGCGGGCATCTCGTCATCGAGAGCTCGATCCAGGCGGAGCTCGGCGACTCGATCGCCGTCGACGGCGTCTGCCTGACCGTGGTCGCCTCGGGCGGCGGCGCCCTCGCGTTCGACGCCGTTGCCGAGACGCTCTCGCGCACGAGCCTTGGCGAGCTCACGGCCGGATCGGGGGTCAACCTCGAGCCCGCGCTGCGCGTAGGCGATGCGCTCGGCGGCCACTACGTGCAAGGGCACGTCGACGGTGTCGGCACCTTTCGGGGCGTCACGGACGGCCTGCACTGGTTCGACGCAACGCCCGACCTGCTCCGCTACGTCGTCGAGAAGGGCTCGATCGCCGTCCAGGGCACGAGCCTCACGGTCGCAGCGAGCGACGACATGGGTTTCGCGGTCGCGCTGATCCCGCACACGCTCGAAGTGACGACTCTGGGCCGGCTCGAGCCGGGCGCGCATGTGAACCTCGAGGCCGACGTGCTCGCGAAGTACGTCGAGAAGCTGACGCGCCGCGTCTGACCCGGGCTAGCCTTCACGCGTGAGCGTCACGACCCCGTTCGCCACGATCGAGGAGGCCATCGCGGAGATCCGCGAGGGCCGGATGGTGGTCGTCCTCGACGATCCGGGTCGCGAGAACGAGGGCGACCTGACGATCGCTGCGCAGTTCGCGACGCCGGAGGCGATCAACTTCATGGCGACGCACGCACGCGGGCTCATCTGCCTCTGCCTCACCGAGGACCGCGCCGACGAGATGGGCCTCCGGCCGATGACCGACCACAACGAGGCGCCGCTCCGCACCGCGTTCACGGTCAGCGTCGAAGCGCGCGAAGGCGTCACCACCGGCATCTCGGCTGCCGACCGCAGCCACACGATTCAGGTCGCGATCCATCCGTCGTCGACGCCGCACGATCTCGTGCAGCCGGGCCACGTGTTCCCGCTGCGCGCGAAGCCGGGCGGCGTGCTCGAGCGGATCGGCCAGACCGAGGCTGCGGTCGACCTGGCCCGCCTCGCCGGGCTCACGCCCGCCGGTGTCGTCTGCGAGATCATGAACGACGACGGGACGATGGCCCGTGTCGGCGACCTCGTCCCGTACTGCGAGCGGCACGGCCTGAAGATGGTCACGGTCGCCGACCTTGTCGAGTATCGCCGCCGTCACGAGAAGCTCGTCGAGCGCGGCGCAGACGTTCGCCTGCCGACCGACTTCGGCGAGTTCCAGGCGGTCGCGTTCCGCGAGAAGCTGACCGGCAAGACGCATGTCGCGCTCGTGAAGGGCGATGTCGACGGCGCCGAGAACGTGCTCGTCCGCGTCCACTCCGAGTGCCTCACCGGCGACGTGTTCCACTCGCTTCGTTGCGACTGCGGCGAGCAGCTCGAGCACGCGCTCGCGCAGATCGAGGCGGAGGGCAGAGGGGTGCTGCTCTACATGGCGCAGGAGGGTCGCGGGATCGGCTTGCTGAACAAGCTGCGTGCGTACGAGCTGCAGGAACAGGGCTTCGACACGGTCGAGGCGAACGTCGAGCTCGGCTTCCCCGCCGACGCGCGCGACTACGGCATCGGCAACCAGATCCTCGCCGACCTCGGGCTGACGACGATCCGCATCTTGACGAACAACCCGAAGAAGCTGACCGGCATCGACGGCTTCGGGCTGACCGTCGTCGAGCAGGTGCCGATCGAGGTCATCCCGGGCGAGGAGAACCGGGCGTATCTGGCCACCAAGCGGGCTAAGCTCGGTCACCGCCTGCATCACCAGGATCTGAAGAACCTCCCCGACTACGAACCGGAGCCGCCCGAATGAGCGAGATCGACCAGCAGCAGCCCGACACCGACGCACCTTCCGAAGAGGAAGCGCAGTCCGACCCGTTCGAGGGCTGGCCGGCGGCCGAGTCGTCGGCCGTGATCGAGGACGCGCCGGCGGAGGGCGTCAGCGTCGAGCACGTGCGCGGCGAGGTGCAAGTCCCCGACGGATTTGCAGTGCTCGAGGGAACGCCGCTCGGCAAGCGCCGCTCGGTGGGCGTCGTCGTCTCACGGTTCAACGGCGGTGTGACCGACAAGCTGCTGCAGGGCGCGCTGGACGCGCTGACGGAGGCGGGCGTCTCACAGGATGCGATCACCGTCGTGCCGGTGCCCGGCGCGTTCGAGCTGCCGCTCGCGGCGATGGCGCTCGCGAAGACGCGCCGGTACGCGTGCATCGTCGCGCTCGGCGCAGTCGTGCGCGGCGAGACGCCGCACTTCGACTACGTCGCCTCGGAATGCGCCTCAGGGCTCCAGCTGGCGGCGATCGAGACGGGCGTGCCCGTTGCGTTCGGCGTCCTGACGGTCGACAACGTCGAGCAGGCGGAAGCCCGCGTTCACAAGGCCGCAGAGGCGGTGCGGTCGGCGCTCGAGATGGCCGATCTCTTCGCCCGGCTCAGGGCAAGCGCGCGGGCTTAGCTACAATCCCGCGGCTTATGAGCAAGGTCTGCGCAATCTGCGGCAAGAAGCCGGCGTTCGGGAACCACCGCTCGCACTCGATGGTGGCCACGAAGCGCCGTTTCGACCCGAACCTCCAGCGGGTTCGGATCATGTTGAAGGGCTCGCCGACCCGCGCCTACGTGTGCACCCGCTGCCTCAAGGGCGGCAAGGTCACCAAGGCCGTCTAGCTCAGCAACTGCACGAGCCAGGGCGTGTCCGGCAGGACGAGGCCGAGGTGCCTTCCCGTCCGGAGATCCCACTCGTCCCACGCGAGGCCGATCTGGGCGTAGACGACGCCGTCGCTCAGGCCGATCGTGTCGATCACGCGGCCGGCGGCAATCCGCCGATACAGATGCAGTGAGTCGTCGAACACGGTGATCCCGTTCGTCCCGTGGGCGATCACGTAGCCGTCGATCGCGTCGAGACGCTGTGCGCCGAGCGCAATCGTGCGCTTTCGCCATGTGCGTACGTCGACGACGGTGCCGTTCAGCCCGAGTCGATGCTCGCCGAGCCAGGAGGCGTAGGCGGTGCCGCGACCCTTGGCCAGCGCCCGCCGCGGCCGGTGAGTCTGCACGCGCCCCGTCTGGAGATCGATGGCGTCAACCGTCCCGTCACCCCGCGCGATGAACCAGGTCCCGTCACCGACGGCGAAGCTGACCGGCCACGTCAGCGGCCGAAGGTGCGACACCGGGATGGCGCGACGGGAGCCGACGGTCAGCCGCCAGACCGTGAACGCCTTCGACGCTGGGGTGAGACAACCGGTGAGCGCGACCACGGTTGTCCCGTCGAAGTCGACGCCGCAGGTTCCCTTATGCCTGAAGACGTAGCGCTCGGTGGGACGCAGCGAGCTCTCGTCGATCACCTCGATCGCGTTCGGTAGCCGAACGACGATCGAGCCGTTCGCGGTCGCGAAGTTATGAAAGCCCCAGAACCAGCTGTAGTCGATCTTGACCGGCTTCCCGACCGGCTCCATCTCGAGCGGCGTGAAGTGCTGGAGCCGCAGGGGCTGGGCGGGCGCGTTCGGCCAGAGGAGCGCCAGGAGCAGGCTGGCCGAAAACTGCCGAACGTGCACGTGGCGGACGATACGACGCGGTGAAGCGGGCGACCGTTAGGCGTGGATTAGGGTCTCATCGCATGAGGGAGCAGGCACGCAAGCTGGTCGCGGGGGCGCGGGCGGCCATCGAGGCGAGTCGCCGGCGCATCGACGACCTGAACGTCTATCCGGTCCCGGACGGCGACACCGGCACCAACCTGACGCTCACCGTGCGCGCGATCGACGAGGCGCTTGCCAAGGACGGCCCCGACGACCTCGCGGGGCTCGCTCACGAGATCTCGCGTGCTGCGCTGCTCGGCGCGCGCGGCAACTCCGGCGTCATCCTCTCTCAGATCGTCCGCGGCGCCTGCGACGCGCTCACGGGTACCGACGACCTCGCGCGCGTCTTCCGCTCGGCGAGCGACGCGGCGTACCGCGCGGTGAAGAAGCCGGTCGAAGGGACGATCCTCACCGCGATCCGCGCGATGGCCGAGGCGGCGGAACAGGGGGGAGACCTCGCGGCGATCGTCGCGAGCGGCGACGAGACGGTCGCCGCGACGCAGGCGATGCTCCCGATCCTCACCGAGGCGGGCGTCGTCGACGCGGGCGCCGCCGGTCTCGTCGAGCTCGTGCGCGGAATCGAGGCCGCGCTCAGCGGACGGGCGCTGGCCCCTCCGCCGGAGCACGACCATGAGCTTGGGCTGGAGGCCATCCATCAGGAGCTGTCCCGGTACCGCTACTGCACCGTGTTCGTCGTCGAGGGCGACGACCTCGACACCGACGAGCTCGAGGGGGAGCTAGAGCAGCTCGGCGACTCGCTGCTCGTCGTCGGCGACCGGACGGCGCTGAAGGTGCACGTCCATACCGACGATCCCGGGCGCGCACTGTCGCTCGGCACGACGCGGGGTGTGATCGGCGGCATCGAGATCGCGAACATGCACGCGCAGGCCCACCAGCGCGAAGAGCGGCTGCTGCATTCGGTTCCTGACTCAGAGCCGGCCGCATGCGCCGTCGTCGTCGTCACCGCCGGCGACGGGAACCGCGCGCTCGCGGAGAGCTTCGGCGCCGAGGTGGTCGACGGCGGCCCGACCATGAACCCGTCGACGTCGAACTTGCTGGCCGCGATCGATCGCGCGCACGCAACGGACGTCGTCGTCCTGCCGAACAACGGCAACGTGATCATGACCGCAGAGCAGGCGGCGGAAAATGCAGCGAAGGTGGTGTGGGTGGTGCCCACGCGGTCGATCCAGGCGGGGCTCGCGGCGCTCGTGTCGTTCGATCCCACGGTCTCGGCTGCGGAGAATGCCGAGGCGATGCAGGAGACGCTTCAGAGCGTCGTCACCGGCGCCGTGACGATCGCGAGCCGCGACGTGCAGCTGAACGGTGTTGCGGTTCAGGCAGGGAAGTGGCTGGGTCTCGCGGAAGGGGAAGCCGTGGCAGACGGTGAGACCTTCGACGACGCGGCGCGCGCCGTGCTCGAGACGCTCCTCCGGGAGCCGCGCAGCGTCCTGACGATGCTCACCGGCGAGGACGCGCCCGAGCTCGACCGCCTGATCGAGGGCCTGCGGGCATCTCATCCTGACCTCGAGCTCGACGTCCACGCCGGCGGCCAGCCGCACTACCCGCTCCTCCTGGTGGCCGAGTGATGCCCGTCCGCGTCGCGATCGTCGAGGACAACGACGTGTTTCGCGAGACGCTCGAGCTCGTCTTCGGCATGCGCGACGAGGTGGTGGTCGTCGGCAGCGCATCGTCGGGCGACGACGCACCCGACCTGGCCCGCCGCGTGACGCCCGACGTCGTGCTGATGGACTACCGCATGCCCGGCCTGAACGGCGCCGAGGCGACCGGCGCTGTCCTCGCGGCCGCACCGGACACGAAGGTGATCTGCCTGACGGCGTCGGTCACCTCCGAGGAGGTCGACGAGGTGCTCGCAGCCGGCGCCATTGCGTGCATGACGAAGGACGGCGACTTCGACCTGCTCGTGCGCAAAGTGTGTGAAGCTGCGGAGTCGTGAGCCTCACCGCCGAGAACACGGCCGTCGTCCTCGACTCCACAGCTGACTTCCCCGACGCGCCGCAGCGCTATCCGAACTTCCGCGTCGTCCCGCTGTACGTGCGCTTCGGCGACGAGAGCTTCAAGGACTACGTCGACATCGACGCCCAGCGCTTCTACGAGCGGCTCACGACCGCGACCGAGCTGCCGACGACGTCGCAGCCGACGCCCGCGGACTTCCTCGCGGTCTACGAGGAGCTCTCGCCCCAGTACGAGCACATCCTGTCGCTCCAGATCTCGTCGACGCTCTCCGGCACGTTCGCGAGCGCGCAGAGCGCCGCTGAGCTGCTCGGTGGCGACAAGGTGCGGGTGATCGACACGCGCACGGTGTCCGCGTCGCTCGCGATGCTCGCGATCGGCCTGCAGCGGCGGCTCGAGCGCGGAACGACCGACGAAGAGATCGACGCCTTCGTGGAGGAGTACGGACGGTCGCATCACCTGCTCTTCACGGTGAACACGCTCGAGTACCTCGCCAAGGGCGGACGGATCGGCAAGGCGGCCGCATTCGCCGGGAACCTGCTGAACGTGAAGCCGATCCTCACGATCCGCGACGGCGAGGTCGTGCCGCTCAAGCGGGTGCGCGGCAGCCAGAAGGCGTTCCAGGAGTTCAAGAGCATGTTCGAGTCGACGTCGACCGACTCGCCGCACCTCAAGGTCGGGATCGCGCACGCCGCGGCGCCGGAGCGGATGGAGGCGTTGCGGAAGATGGTGCGCGACGTCCGGCCGCAGGCGGAGATCGAGATGGCGACGACGCTCGGTGCCGTCGTCGGGACGCATGCCGGTCCTGGCACGGTGGGGTTCTTCTGGTACGACGACCCGCTCTAGTGGCTGTTCCTGCATCCGAACGCATCGCGCCCGCCGACCGCGCCGCTCCACTCGACGCGCCGTTCGACGCGATCCTCGTTGTCTCGTTCGGCGGCCCGGAAGGCCCGGACGACGTGATGCCGTTCCTCGAGAACGTCACGCGGGGGAGAGGTGTGCCGCGCGAGCGGCTTCTCGACGTCGCGCACCACTACGAGCTGTTCGGCGGTGTCAGCCCGATCAACGAGCAGAACCGTGCGCTGATCGCCGCGCTCGAGCCGGAGCTGCGCGCGCACGGCATCGACCTGCCCGTCTACTACGGCAACCGCAACTGGAAGCCGTTCATCGCCGACGCGATGGCCGAGATGCGCGACGACGGCATCCGCAACGCGCTCGCGTTCCTCACGTCGGCGTACAGCTCCTACTCCGGCTGCCGCCAGTACAGAGAGAACCTGTTCGACGCACAGCAGGCGGTGGGCGCCGACGCGCCGGCGGTGTCACGGCTTCGCATGCTGTACAACCACCCGGGGTTCATCGAGGCGAACGCCGATCACGTGCGCGAGGCGCTCGCTCAGGTTCCGGACGGGTCGCACATCGCATTCGCCGCGCACTCCATTCCCAGCGCGATGGCACGCAACTGCGCGTACGAGGCGCAGCTGCGCGAGACGGCGCGGCTCGTCGCCGAAGCAGTCGGCGTCGAGCACTGGCGCGTCGTCTACCAGTCGCGAAGCGGGCCACCGCAGGTGCCGTGGCTCGAGCCCGACGTGTCCGACCACCTCGAGCAACTCGATGCCTCCGGTGTCGTCGTGTCGCCGATCGGCTTCGTCTCCGATCATCTCGAGGTGCTGTACGACCTCGACGTCGAGGCGCGCCAGACGGCCGAGCGGATCGGGCTGCCGTTCGCGCGTGCGGCCAGCGCAGGGACGCATCCGGCGTTCGTCGCGGCGATCCGCGAGGCGATCGCGGAGCGGCTCGAGCCGGGCTCGGCGAAGCGCACGCTCGGCCGCTTCGGGCCGAGCTGGGACACGTGCGCGCCCGACTGCTGCCGGCCCGGCAACGGCCGGCCGTCGCCCTGGGACGCGTGATCCGCTGGGCCGAGGTCGTCGCTCGGAGGCTCGAGCGCTCGTCACTCACGCATCGCGCGGGCGATCTCGTCGGCGTCGTTGCGGGAATGGGCGGCGTGCAGGCGCAGCTCAAGTCGTCGGCCGAGCTCCAGCTCGCATCCCGCGTCGAGGGACTGACACAGGCGGAGGTGCGCGCCGCGTTGTGGGAGCGGCGCGAGCTCGTCAAGGCGTGGACGCTGCGCGGGACGCTCCACCTCCATCCGGCGCACGAGTTGCCCATGTGGCACGCGGCCAGACGTGCGGTTGGCGCCGACGACCAGAGCCTGCCGGCGTGGCGGGACCCGAACGGCATTGATCATCCGTCGCTCGACGCCGATCAGGTCGCTGCGGTGCACGCCGCGGTTCGCGACGTGCTCGACGGCCGCTGCCTCCTGCGCGAGGAGATCGCGGACGAGGTCGTTGCGCTCGTCGGGCCTGCACCGCGCGCCCGGCTGAGCTCGGGCTTCGCGTTCTTCCTCGGCGACCTCTGCCAGGGGCCTCCACGCGGCGCCAAGGTCACATTCGCGCGGCCCGACCAGTGGGTCGCCGGCTGGAGCGAGCCCGATCCTGACGAGGCGCTGCGCGACGCTGCCCGCCGCTTTCTCCACGCCCACGGACCTGCGCGGCCGAGGGACTTCCTCGAGTGGTTCGGCGGGAGCCGAGCGCCGTTCGACGAGCTCGAGCTCGATGAAGTCGACGTCGAGGGACGCAGCGCATTCGTCCTCGCCGGCGACGCGGAGTTCCCGCGGCCGAGCGAGAGCGTGCGGCTGCTCCCCGAGTACGACGCGTACGTGATGGGGTTCCGTGAACGCGACCACCTGATCCCAGCCGCGGTACGCGCACAGGTTGCGGCGCACGGGCGCGGCCGCTACGAAGGCCCGGCGGGAGTCCGCTTCCTGCTCGTCGACGGCGTCACTGCAGGGACCTGGAGCCGCACGAAGCGCGGCAAGCGCTTCGAGATCCAGGTGACGCCGATCCGCGCGCTCGCGAAGCGGGAGCGCAACGCGCTCCAGGCCGAGGTGGCGCGCTTCGGCGCCTTCCTCGGCCTGGAGCCCGTGCTGACGATTGCCTAGCCGCTCTCGCGGGCCGGCTCGGGCAGCTGCTCGCGTCTCACGAACAGCACGGTTTGCGCCCAGTTCGGCATCCACCAGTTTGCGGGGCCGAGCAGGCGCATGATCGCGGGCACGAGCAAGGCGCGGATCACCGTCGCGTCGAAGATGATCCCGGCCGCGAGCCCGATCGCGAACTCCTTGATCTCGAAGCCCGGGCTGGAGGAGAGGACGAGGAACGCGAACATCAGGATGAGCGCCGCGCTCGTCACGAGCTTGCCCGTGCGGGCGAGCCCGAGCTCGATCGCCTTTTCGGTCGATCCCGTCTCGTCGTAGGCCTCACGCATGCGCGTGAGCATGAAGACCTCGTAGTCCATCGAGAGGCCGAACAGGAACGCGAAGATCATCAACGGGATCCACGCCGTGATCGCATTCGTCGCATCGATGTTCCAGAGGCTCGAACCGTGACCCTGCTGGAAGATGAACACGATGATCCCGAACGCGGCCGCGAGCGAGATCAGGTTGAGCACTGCTGCCTTGATCGGCAGCACGATCGACCTGAACGCCCGTGCGAGCAGGATCAGCGTGAGGATCACGACGAACGCGAGCACGTAGGGGAAGTTCCCGTAGACCGCGTGGATGAAGTCGCGGTCGACGGCCGGCGTACCGCCGAGCGTGGCTGTCGTGCCCGCGAGGGCCTCGTTCGCGTTGTCGACGACGTCCTGGATGTTCGACGCGGCGCCGTCGATCGACGGGAACGCTTCAACGATCGAGTACTGGCCGCTCCGCCACCCAGGCCCGGCCGGCGCGCTGGCGCCGACGATGTCGGGGACCTTGCTGACCTTCGCCGCGATCGGGGTCGGGTCGGCCCCCTTCTGGACGAGCACCTGGAACGGCTTCATCACACCCGGCGAGATGCCGGCGTCGGCGAGCATCTGCCGTCCGGCGATCGCCGTGCCGGTCCCGGGGAAGTTCTTCAGCTCTGACTCGTTCGGATTCAGCTGCGTGCCGATCCCGGCGAGGATCGCCACGATCACGAGGCCGATCACCGCCACGACCGCCGGCTTGCGGTTGACGAACCGAGCCCAGCGGCCCCAGGCACCGTCTTCCGGGTGCCCGCGGTCGACGAACCGTTTCGGCAGGAGCCGGATGCTGTTGATCCGCGTTCCGACCACAGCCAGCATCGCCGGCAGCAGCGTGATCGCGGCGATCACGGAGACGGTCGGGATCAGCATGCCGCCGATCCCCATCGAGCGGATGAACGGCAGCGGCAGGATGATCAGCGAGAGCAAGCCGACAGCGACCGTCGAGCCCGAGACGATCACCGAGCGGCCCGCGTGCGTCATCGTCTCGACCAGCGCGCCCTCGACATCATTGCCTTCGCGTAGCTCGTCGCGGAAACGGAAGATCATCAACAGCGCGTAGTCGATCGCGACGCCGAGACCGACAAGTGCGATCAGGAACTGCACGATGATCGAGACGTCCGTGATGTAGGTCAGGATCCAGACAAGCGTGAACGTATTGAGGATCGCCGCGACCGCAACGGCGATCGGCATCAACACCGCCGGCAGCGTCCCGAACACGAAGAAGAGGATGATGAGCGCGCCGATGCCGCCGACGACGGCCTCGAGAAAGACTCCAGGCCCGCCGGAGTCGCCATGCGTCGATGCTTCCTCGAGCGGGTCATGGCCCGTGACGTTCACGGTGATGCCGGCGGGCAAGCCCTTGGCCGCGGCGTTACGCATCTTCGTCGCGCCGCTCGTCGAGTCGAACGTCGATTCCCCCGCGGGGTAGACCTCGAGGAAGGTCGTGTGCTTGTCCTTCGACACGTACATCGAGTTCTGCGTCGTGAAGTACGAGCTCGACCGTGACCCGGGCGAAGCCCCGGATGCGCGATCCATCGCCGCCTTGATCGCATCGCTCTTCGTCGCATCGCCGGTCGTGTGGAACACGACGACGTTCGGCGGGCGAATTCCCGTGTGGAATGTCTTGAACGTCTTCTGGTCGCTCTCGTAGGCGGACTTCCCCGGGATCGAGAAGCTCTGGAACCAGCGCTTCGAGACCTGGCCGGCCGCGAAGCCGCCAAAGAGGGTGAGGACGATCCAGGCGCCGATCACGTACCAGCGCCGACGGGCGATCAGATGTGCGAGGCGGGCGAGCATTCGTCTCCTTCGTGGCGGTTCATACAGTCGCTAAAAACTTACCGTAACAGTAGGTAGCAGGGTTACAATCCGGTTATGGGCCTGCGGGAGACGAAGAAGCTCGCGACGCGGCAGCAGATCGCCGACGTCGCGATGCGGCTGTTCGTCCAGCGCGGATTCGACAAGGTCACTGTCGCAGAAGTCGCTGCGGAGGCCGGTGTGTCGGAGAAGACGGTCTTCAACTACTTCCCGACGAAGGAGGATCTCTTCTTCGACGAGGTGCCCCAGCGCGCGCGCTCCCTTGCGGAGGCGATCCGCACGCGGCCGGCGGGAGACTCGATTCTCGACACGCTTCGCCGGCTGCAGGTCGGAGAGTGCGCGCGCCTGTCGAGTCCCGGGTTCGCGACCTTCGCGCGCACGCTCGAGGACTCGCCCGCGCTGCGCGCGAAGGAGCTCGAGGTCATGTGGCTCTTCGCGCAGGCGCTCACCGATGCGCTCGAAGAGGAAGGGATCGATTCCCGCGACGCGAGGATCGCCGCGTCGCTCCTGATCAGCGTCCACCGGCAGTTCTTCCGTGCCGCACGGATGCAGGCGCTTCAGGGCAAGCACGGCCCGGCCGCGGCGCGGCGGCTGCGGGGCGATCTCGAACGTGCGTACACGCTGCTCGAGCATGGCCTCGGTGCGCTCAGCGTCCATACCCCTAAGACGAAGGCGGCCGCGGCAACTCATCGCTAGGGTCCGTCCGGTCCGGGTCCTATGCTCCTTGCGGTGGCGACGATGACCCGAATGCACCCGGGTTTCACAGGCGTGGTCCAGCACGAGTGGCCGAGGCCGCGCGGCTGGACGCCTCCGCAACTCCTCGACGCGCGCGATGTCTCGTCGCTCGCCGGTGTCGGCCCGACGCTGGCGAAGCGTCTCCGCGCGTTCGGCATCTCGACTGTGCGCGACCTGCTCGATCACGCACCGCGGCGCTACGAGTCCGCGGCCGAGCAGGTCTCGATCGCGAAGCTCGGCCTCACCGAGGGCGAAGTCGCGATCGAAGGTCGAATAGTGAGCGCGCGTGCGCGGCCGCTGCGCGGCCGGCGCACGCTCGTGAACGCCACGGTCCGCGACGACAGCGGCGGGCAGATCACGGCGCAGTTCTTCAACCAGCCGTGGCTCGTCGACAAGCTGACGCCGGGGACGCACGTGCGCTTGCGCGGGAAGCTCTCGCGCTACGGGTTCGAGGTGAAGAGCTATGACGTCGGCGAGGCCAAGCGCACTGCCGACTTCGCGCCGGTCTATCCGGCGAGCGAGCAGATCCCATCGGCTCGGCTGCGGGAGTTGGTGCGACGCGCACTGGCGGACAGTGGGCGCTTCCTTCCCGACGCCCTGCCGGCGGAGCTCGACGTACCGCTGTACGCGGATGCACTAGGTGCGATCCACTTTCCGCTCGACGAGGCTCAGGCGGAGGCCGCGCGCCGGAGGCTTGCGCTGGACGAGCTGGTTGCGTTGCAGCTCGTCGTCGCGCGCCTGCGCGTTTCGGATGCCGTCGCTCCGTCACTCTCCCGGCCGGGCGAGCTGATCGAGCGCTACCGAGGCGTGCTCCCGTTCGCGTTCACGGAGCACCAGGAGCGCGCGATCACCGAGATCGACCTCGACCTCGCGCAGACGACGCCGATGCAGCGTCTGCTGCAGGGCGACGTCGGCTCCGGGAAGACCGTGGTTGCGTTGTACGCGTTGCTCCGCGCCGTCGAGAACCAGCGCCAGGGAGCGTTGATGGCGCCGACGGAGACGCTCGCGGAGCAGCACTTCCTCACGCTCGAGCCGCTGTGTGCGCAGCTCGGCGTGCGCTGCGTGCTGCTCACAGGCTCGGTCGGTGCGAAGAAGATCCGCGACGAGATCGCAAACGGCGTCGCGCAGATCGCCGTCGGCACGCACGCGCTGATCCAGCGTGACGTCGAGTTCGCCGACCTCGCGGTCGCGGTTGTCGACGAGCAGCACCGCTTCGGGGTCGAGCAGCGTACCGCACTCGCGGAGAACCGCGCCGCGCACGTGCTGCATATGACCGCGACGCCGATCCCGCGCACGCTCGCGCTGACGATCTACGGCGACCTCGCCGTGAGCGAGATCGCGAAGCCGCCGGCGAACCGCAAGCCGATCGTCACCGCACGTGTCGGTGCGGAGCGGTCGTCCGAGGCGTACAAGCGGTTGCGCGTGCACCTCGACGCCGGCCGGCAGGCGTATGTGGTGTGCCCCCTGATCGAGCAGTCGGAGACGCGCCTCGCGCGGGCCGCGGAGGCGGAGGCGGAGCGGCTGCGGCGTGCGGAGCTCGAGGGCTATCGGGTCGGGCTGTTGCACGGAAAACTGAGGACGGCCGAGCGACGCGAGGTGATGCGGCAGTTCAAGGAGCACGAGCTCGACGTGCTCGTCGCGACCACGGTGATCGAGGTCGGCGTCGACGTGCCGAACGCGACGATCATGATCGTCCAGGAGGCGGACCGGTTCGGCCTCGCCCAGCTGCACCAGCTACGCGGCCGCGTCGGGCGCGGGGGAGAGCAGAGCTACTGCCTGCTCATCTCTCGCGGCGTCGAGGAGATCACCGAGACCGCCGACGCACGGCTCGACGCGCTCGTCCGCACGACGGACGGCTTCGAGCTCGCCGAGGCCGACCTCGAGCTTCGTCGCGAGGGGCAGCTGCTCGGGACGCGGCAGTCGGGCTGGAGCGACCTACGCTTCACGAAGCTCCGCCGGGATCGCGACCTGATCGAGCGGGCGCGCGAGCTCGCGGCGGACCTCAGGGACGAGGACGGGCCGTGGCAGGACGCAGCGGACCGGCTCGCGGCAGGCGCCGAACCGGGGGTCTGACGTGTTTCGTGACGGTGCCTGGCACCAGACGTGTCCCGACGGCCGTGTGTGGTTTGCAGGACAAATCACACATCTGACCCGAAGCCGTTTCAAAGTCGTCACCGTGCCTGGCACCGCTTGGGGCGGCGTACCCTCCAGCGCATGAGTAGCCGTCTTCGTTCGTGAGGATCATCGCGGGCACCCACCGCGGCCGGCGTATCGCCGCGCCGAAAGGACTCGGCACGCGGCCCACGTCGGACCGTGTGCGCGAGAACGCGTTCAACCTGATCGGGCCGGTCGACGACGCCGCGGTGCTCGACCTGTTCGCCGGCTCGGGGGCGATGGGCCTCGAAGCCCTCTCACGCGGTGCCGCTCGCGCGACCTTTGTCGAGAAGGATCGTGACGCGTGCAAGGTGATCGGCGAGAACCTCGACAAGCTCGGGCTGAAGGCGACCGTCCTGCCGATGGACGCTGTTCGCGCCGTCGAACAGGAACGGACGACCTTTGACCTCGTGCTCTGTGACCCGCCCTACGACTACGACGGGACGCGCCTCGCCACGCGCCTCGCCGAGCTGCTGACCGACGACGGGCTACTCGTCTGGGAGAGCTCCAGCCGCGACGCCGCCCCGGAGATTCCGGGCCTGCAAGAACGAACATCCCGCAAGTACGGCTCCGCACGCCTTACCCTGTTCGACAGATGATCACCGCCATCTACCCCGGCACGTACGACCCGGTGACCAATGGGCACGTCGACGTGATCACCCGCGCGGCGCGGATCTTCGACCGCGTCGTCGTCGGCGTCGTCGACAACCCGCACCACAAGGTGCCGATGTTCGCGGTGCCGGAACGGGTCGAGTTCCTCAACCAGGCGCTCGAAGGACTGGCCGACAACGTCGAAGTCGACGTGTTCAAGGAGCTCGTGGTGGATTTCGCACGCCGCTGGGACGCGAAGGTGATCGTCAAGGGCCTCCGGGTCGTCTCGGATTTCGAGTGGGAGTTCCAGATGAACCAGCTCAACCGGACGCTCGCCCCGGACATCGAGACCGTCTACGTGATGGCCAGCCCGCAGGTGAGTTTCGTGTCCTCGAGCGGGGTGAAGGAGATCGCATCATTCGGCGGAAATGTCGAGGAACTCGTGCCCGCGGCGGTGGCCGCGCGCCTGAAGGAGATGTTCCCGAACGGCCGCGCCGGCACCCCCGTCAGCGACCAGGAGTAGACTGGAATTCCATGGATGTATTGGTTCTGATCGACAAACTCGACGACCTCGTGCACAACGCGAAGGCCGTCCCGCTCACCGACCAGGTGCGCATCGACCGCGAGGAGATCTACGACATCCTCGATCAGATGCGCGCGACGATCCCCGAGGAGATCAAGCAGGCCCGCTGGATCGTCAAGGAACGCCAGGAGATGCTCGCCGAGGCGAAGCGCGAGCAGGACCGGCTGCTGCAGGAGGCGCGCGAGCAGGCGGTTCGCGAGGCATCGCAGACGGAGATCGTCAAGCTCGCCGAGCGCCAGGCGCAGGAGATCATCGACGAGGCCCGCCGCCAAGCACGCGAGATGCGGCTCGAGATGGAGGACTGGGCCGACGGCATGCTCGCCACGCTCGAGACGAACCTCGACAAGTTCCTCGTCGCTGTCCGCCGCGGGCGGGAGCGCTTGCACGAGCGCTCGCAGGAGTCGGTCGTTGCCGGGATCGGCCCGGTCGACCTCTCGGATAACGGCTCGAACTACTAGAGCGGGGAGCCCCCTTCGTTCCGCCAGTGGCCGTACGGTGCGTACGCGTCGGCGCCTGACGTCGTTTCCCGCTCGACGCTCTCGGTGAGCGGCGTCGGCACGTAGACCCACTCGCGGGCAACTCGCGCTCCGACGGTGAGCAGCACACACGGTCCGTCGCCGCCGCCGGTGAACGAGTGTGTCGTCCCGGGCGGGCAGTGGACGAAATCCCACGGGCCGAGCTCGCGCTGCACTCCCTCGATCGTCGCCGTGCACGTGCCCGAGAGGACGAGGAAGTCCTCTTGGTTTCCGGGCTCGGCGTGGTACAGGGTGCTCGGCTGTCCCGGCTGGAGCACGGAGAGGCCGATCCCGAGCTGGTCGAAGTGGACGGGTGCCTGGTCAGTGCCCCGCACGACCGGCCCGTTCGCCTCGAACGGACAGCGCTGGCCGAACGTGTCGTGGCGGATCCACGCGGCCTCGCGCGTGTTGACCACGAACCACCCGTCGGTCACGGGCGCCAGGCCGGTGCCGATCCGCTCGAGGCGCGCGTCCTCAGTCATCCGCGGCACGCTACCGTGGATCCCCATGACGAGCTTCAGCCTTCGCCAGGTGAAGCTCCGTCCGGGCGAGCAGTTCCGCGACGAGCTCGAAGTCGAGCTGCCGGCCTTCGCGTTCGGCGGCCAGCGCTACGTGCCGGTGCCGGAGAAGGTGCCGGCGGCATTCGAGGTCACGCGCGCCAACACCGGGACGGTCTTCACGCTCCAGTTCACCGCGCGGCTGCATGGACCGTGCTACCGCTGCCTGGGCGACGCCGTCCTCGAGGTGCCGATCTCCGCGCGCGAGTACCAGGCGGAGGATCCCGAGGACGAGCAGATGACGACGCAGTACGTCGTCGGGGGCAATCTCGACGTTTCGCAATGGGCGCGCGATGCGGTTGCGCTTGCGCTGCCCGAGCAGATCCTCTGTCGACCCGATTGCGCGGGCTTGTGCGCGGAGTGCGGCAAGAACCTGAACGACGAGCCGCACGTGCACGAGGAAGAGCACGGCGACCCGCGCTGGGCCGCGCTCGAGGCGTTGCGGGAGCAGACTTAGGGCGTCACGAAGTTCGCCTGCGAGATCGCCACGATCAGCAGCACGATCCCGAGGACGATCGCCGCGAACATCGCGATCGCGACGAATGCACGTGATCGCCACGGTTGTCCCGCGCGCGGCGCGATCGCTGCCAGGCACAGGATCGGCAGCCCTCCCGCGAACCCGCCGACGAACCAGACGACGGCGTCACGGCCCTTGCGGCGGGCGACGAGCGCCGTGAGCGCCGCCACGGTGACGACATAGGTTGCGAGCACGAGCCGCCACACGGCCGGATCATCCCAGGTCGAGCGTACGGGTCACCTCGAGCCGTTCCAGGAAACGGCGATCGTGCGTGACGACGACGAGGCACCCGTCGAAGTCCGCGAGCGCCGTCTCGAGCTCCTCGATCGCCTCCAGATCGAGGTGGTTCGTCGGTTCGTCGAGGATCAGGCAGTTCTTTCCAGCACAGTGGGATCCGAAGCTTGGAATTCACGTGACTTGAAGTCGCGGC
>JADMIO010848938.1_pt1 | contig 47953 bp, 45 predicted proteins | sample 8958161 | NCBI WGS metagenome assembly JADMIO01 (sample SAMN16585339, study PRJNA669376) | soil metagenome | isolation source: Crop rotation soil | place: USA: Cullars Rotation, Alabama | collected 2011
GCCGCGACTTCAAGTCACGTGAATTCCAAGCTTCGGATCCCACTGTGCTGGAAAGTCATCGGTTCGGAGAACAAGCTGTTCTCGCTGTCGGGTTCCTCGACCATCATCGCGCCCTACAGCGACGGCGCGGGGCGGATCGTCGGCGTGCTCGGTGTGATCGGCCCGACCCGGCTGAATTATGCCAGGGTCATCCCGACGGTGGATTATGCCGCCCGCATCGTCAGCCGCATTCTGGGTGGCTGATCGGCCCCCGCGGGGGCGCTTCAGTGCTTGATTTTCGTGGCTTAAAGCACGATATGGCGGGCAGCCAATCCCCAAGATTTGATCCGACGCGAGTTCTCGAAAAGGCAAGCCATGACCGATCCGAACCGGCCGAATGACAACGCCGAGGCCCCGGCGCAGACCGGCGAGCCCGTGGTGTCCAAGCCCTACATCATGCCGGACGATCCCGAGCCGGGTTCGGTCGAGGCGCTGACCAAGGAACTGGCGGAGGCGCGCGACCGGACGCTGCGCACGCTGGCCGAGATGGAGAACCTGCGCCAGCGCACCCGTCGCGAAGTGTCCGACGCCAAGACCTACGGCATCTCCGGCTTTGCCCGCGACGTGCTGGAGATCGCCGACAATCTGCAGCGCGCGCTGGATGCCGTGCCGGCGGAGGCCAAGGCAACGGCCGATCCCGGCCTGACGGCCTTGATGGAAGGCGTCGAGCTGACCGAGCGCTCGCTGCTCAACGCGCTGGAAAAGAACGGCGTCAAGAAGTTCGATCCGTCCGGCGAGAAGTTCGATCCGAACTTCCAGCAGGCGATGTACGAGGTGCCTGATCCGTCGGTCCCGCAGGGCACCGTGGTGCAGGTCGTGCAGGCCGGCTACATGATCGGCGAGCGCGTGCTGCGCCCGGCACTGGTCGGCGTTGCCAAGGGCGGCGCCAAGGCCGCCCCGGCGGCTGCTCCGACGGAGTAGGGCTAATTCGTCTTCCGTCATTGCGAGCGTAGCGAAGCAATCCATTTTTCCCCGAGCGGAGATGTGGATTGCTTCGCTTTGCTCGCAATGACGGGGTGAGGCCGTCGGATTTTTCATCGACAGCACAGAAGACGTGAGTTTGCCATCTCGCGACATGGTTTGCCCGAGTTTTTCATCTCGTTCGGCGCTCTCTTTGGATAGAGGGCGCAGGGAAAGCCGGGTGCACGCTGCACCCGCGGTCTCGTGCGCATGTGCACAAAAAGAAATGCGCACACGAGCATACAGGGCAGCGGAGGCACTCCGGCCTTCCCTGCGCAATGGCTTTACGGCTTATACGTGCTCATCCCGGTGACCAGACTTCGTTGACACCGTCGCCCGCGGACAAGCCACGGACAAGACGCCAGCCCTGGGGCGTCCGACCTGCACGACTTCGCCGTCCGCCTCGCGCGCACTCGTCCGTGCGCGTCCGGCAGCCACCGCATCCCACACCGCGTTCGTGGCGATCGCGAGCGCCCCTCTTATCGGGTGGGACGGGCGGGTTGTAGCACAAATCAGCAATACTGTAAAGACGAAATATCGTCATAACAGAAATATTTTCGCCTGCCTGCGAGGCGTTCAGCTCCGAGGGCAGATCCGGAAGCTGACGCTCCCACCTCCCCTTGAAAAGGGGAGGCCGCTTCGCGCAGCGAAGCGGGTGGGGATCAGGTCTCTCCGCGGAGAGCGGAGCCTGTGGCTGACCCCCATCCCGACCTTCCCCCTTTCAGGGGGAAGGGGAAGATCATGTGCTCGTGCCTTACCTGCCCGCTCAGGCCGCGATATCACCCGACTGGATGCGCTTGACGCCGGCCTTGGCCATGTCAGCCCAGGCTTTGGCAAGCGAGCCCTGGGTGTCGATGCCGCGGCAGGCGTCTTCCACCACATAGGTCTCGAAGCTGGCCTTGCGCGCATCGAGCGCGGTCCATGCCACGCAGAAGTCGGTGGCGAGGCCGGCGACGAATACGCGTTTGATCTTGCGCGCCTTGAGGTAGGCGGCGAGGCCCGTGCTCGTCTTGCCGTCGGCTTCGGTGAAGGCCGAGTAGCTGTCGACGTCCTTGTGGAATCCCTTGCGGATGATCAGCTCGGCCTGCGGGATCGAGAGATCCTTCGAGAGACCGGCGCCGTCGGTGCCTTGCACGCAGTGGTCGGGCCACAGCACTTGCTTGCCATAGGGGAGGTCGACGGTCTCGAACGGCTTCTTGCCGGAATGGACCGATGCGAACGAGATGTGGCCCGGCGTGTGCCAGTCCTGCGTCATCACCACATTGGCAAAGCCTTTGGCGATCTTGTTGATGATCGGCACCACCTGCTCGCCGTCATTCACGGCAAGGCTGCCGCCGGGCAGGAAGCAGTTCTGCACGTCGATCACGAGCAGCGCGGAAGCTTCGTCCGGCTTGATCGCCGCCGCTGCCCAGACCTCGTTCGAAATGAAAGTTGCAAGAGCCGTCGCGCTGATCCCTGCAACGACCTGTCGTCGATTCAACATCGTCCCTCTCCTCGCTGATGAAACTTCGAGGGCGTGAACCGGAAGAGCGGAGACCGGTCTTCCGGAAGATCGCGCCCAGGCAGGAAACGAGGAGAGGCTAGTTCCGTTTGTGTACGAATGAAAGGCCGATTTTTCGGCACGCTAGCCGCTTTTTTGACGTGTTCTCTTTCCGCGAACCCGTGGCCATCCCGGATCAAGTCCGGGACAGGCTTCGCTGGAAAACGCTATGGCCTGCAGAAACCGCGGTCAGCCGCGCGGCTGGATGCCGTCGCGCACTGCGCGGAAGCGCGGGAAGGCCTTGGCCCAGTCGTCGCGCGGCGCGCTGCCGATGATCCGGATCGAGGTCGCTCCACCGAAGCGCAGCCACTGCACGATGGTGACAGGCGTATTGTCCTTGCCGCTGGTCGCCTCGATCCGGGTCTCGAAGCCGGGCTGGCCGTCGATGCGAACCGCCTCGTTCATGGTGATACGGCCGTCGCGCACGCCGGGGATCGTGGTCGCGATCTGCCGGGCGAAACGGTCGCGATCATCGGGCGACGCCGCTGTCGACGGGACCATGCCGAGGATCACGAACGGCTTGGCCTCGAAGCCGGTCTTCTCGTCGCCGTCGGCCATGATCAGCGCGGCGCCGGGCGCGATGGTGCGAACATATTTGAAATCGGCGAGATCGGTGATCTTGAACGGCATCAGTGCGAGCTGCTCTTCGGCCGGCACTTCGGTGCGGATCACAGCAGTCGCGAACATCTGCCTGATGGCATCGTCGCTGTAGATCTTCGTGGCGTTCTCCGGCACCTGCACGGCGACATAGCCGGAGAAGCTCGGACCCGGCAGGATCATCGAATAGCGCTTCACATTGGTGGTGCCGGCGCGGGCGCTCTCGGTCGTGTAGTAGGCGAGCCCGGCCGAGGTCTCGATGCTCTCCGGCTTGACCCCGCCAGTCCCGCCGGGATTGGCCTTGAACGCGTTGGCGACCTCGCCATAGGCATCGGCGGGCAGGTCGGTGATCAAGACCTTCACGCTCTGATCCTCGGTCTCGAATCCGATGAACGACTTGGCGCGGACGAGGCCGACCAGCGGCTTCAGGCCGACGCGCGCGCCCGGCGGAAATACCGCGTCGTCGGCGAATGCGGACCAGGTGGCGGCAACGAGGAAAGCGACCGCAGCGAGAAGTCGGATGGGCATCATGAAAGATTCTACCGGGTTTGCGTGGGGCCGTTCGGGAGCGGGCCGGCGCAGGGCTGGAAAAGGCCTCATTCAGTCGGCCCGCTTTTAGCGGTTTTGATGGCCTCGCAACAGGGCACAGCAGGGCCTCATACGCCCGCGCTGCCCGAAATCGTCGCCTTTCGCGGGGATTTGAGCTGTTTCCAGAGATTTCGGCAGGGTGCTTGCGCGGGCAACCAGCGCGCGCAGCGGCCAAATATCGCGCCCGGCCTCCGCATACCTGCGCGCTCTGCGTTTTGCTTGTGAGCGTTCACTCAACAAGCATGACCCGATTGCGCGCGCACATCAGCGGTTGATCGCGACACCAAACATTGCCTATTTGTTAACATGTTTAGGGGTTGAAAGCGCTGCGGCCCTGACCTGACACAATCTTTCAAACGTCAGTCTTTTCAGGCCTCAACGTTGCGTTCGGTCCTTGCGGGGCAGACCCTCCCTCCTATATCAGGCTCACCGTCGCAATATCGCGAGTAATTGATCGTCTGGGGGTTCGGTTCGGTGCGCCGTCAGGGCCCAACCAACCTGCCGCAGCAACAAGGATATGAGAGCTATGGGAAAGGTCATCGGTATCGACCTCGGCACCACGAATTCGTGCGTCGCCGTAATGGATGGCAAAAACGCGAAGGTCATCGAGAACGCAGAAGGCATGCGTACGACGCCGTCGATCGTTGCCGTCACTGACGATAGCGAGCGTCTCGTCGGCCAGCCGGCGAAGCGCCAGGCAGTGACCAATCCCGAGCGTACCTTCTTCGCTGTGAAGCGCCTCATCGGCCGTCGCTACGACGACCCGATGGTCGAGAAGGACAAGAAGCTCGTTCCCTACAAGATCGTGAAGGCTTCCAACGGCGACGCCTGGGTCGAGGCCGACGGCCAGACCTACTCGCCCTCGCAGGTCTCGGCCTTCATCCTGCAGAAGATGAAGGAGACCGCGGAAGCCCATCTCGGCCAGAAGGTCGATCAGGCCGTCATCACGGTTCCCGCTTACTTCAACGACGCACAGCGTCAGGCCACCAAGGACGCCGGCAAGATCGCCGGCCTCGAAGTGCTGCGCATCATCAACGAGCCGACCGCGGCTGCGCTGGCTTATGGCCTCGACAAGACCAAGACCGGCACCATCGCGGTGTACGATCTCGGCGGTGGCACCTTCGACGTGTCGATTCTCGAAATCGGCGACGGCGTGTTCGAAGTGAAGTCGACCAACGGCGACACCTTCCTCGGCGGTGAAGATTTCGACATGCGCCTGGTCGGCTATCTCGCCGACGAGTTCCAGAAGGAGCAGGGCATCAACCTGCGCAACGACAAGCTCGCGCTGCAGCGTCTGAAGGAAGCCGCTGAGAAGGCCAAGATCGAGCTGTCGTCGACCACGCAGACCGAAATCAATTTGCCGTTCATCACCGCGGACCAGACCGGTCCGAAGCATCTGACGATGAAGCTGACCCGCGCCAAGTTCGAAGCGCTGGTCGACGACCTCGTGCAGAAGACCATCGAGCCGTGCCGCAAGGCGCTGAAGGATGCCGGCCTCACCGCCGGCGAGATCGGCGAAGTGGTGCTGGTCGGCGGCATGACCCGCATGCCGAAGGTGCAGGAAGTCGTGAAGCAGCTGTTCGGCAAGGAGCCGCACAAGGGCGTCAACCCGGATGAGGTCGTCGCCATCGGTGCCGCGATCCAGGCCGGCGTGCTGCAGGGCGACGTCAAGGACGTGCTGCTGCTCGACGTGACCCCGCTGTCGCTGGGCATCGAGACGCTGGGCGGCGTGTTCACCCGCATCATCGATCGCAACACCACGATCCCGACCAAGAAGAGCCAGGTGTTCTCGACCGCTGAGGACAGCCAGAACGCCGTCACCATCCGCGTCTTCCAGGGCGAGCGTGAAATGGCGGCCGACAACAAGATGCTCGGCCAGTTCGATCTGATGGGCATTCCGCCGGCCCCGCGCGGCATGCCGCAGATCGAGGTGACCTTCGACATCGACGCCAACGGCATCGTCAACGTCTCGGCCAAGGACAAGGCGACCGGCAAGGAACAGCAGATCCGGATCCAGGCCTCCGGCGGCCTGTCCGACTCCGATATCGAGAAGATGGTCAAGGACGCCGAGGCCAATGCGGCTGAGGACAAGAAGCGCCGCGAGGCGGTCGATGCCAAGAACCATGCCGACAGTCTGGTGCATTCGACCGAGAAGGCGCTGGCCGAGCACGGTTCGAAGGTTCCGGAGACCGATCGTCGTGCCATCGAAGACGCCGTCAGCGATCTCAAGGAAGCGCTGAAGGGCGACGATGCCGAGGCGATCAAGGCCAAGACCAACACGTTGGCGCAGGCTTCGATGAAGCTCGGCGAGGCCATGTACAAGCAGCAGGCCGAGGCAGACGCCAAGAAGGACGCTGCCAAGGATGACGTCGTCGACGCGGAGTTCACCGAGGTTGACGACGACAAGAACAACAAGAAGTCCGCTTAACCGCGAGCCGGCATCATGACCCCCACACCAAAGAGCACGCCACGCGTCTCAATGGGGTGGGGGTCATTTTTCGTTAAGCCGGTCATTGCATGTTTTAGACAAACGCGATCGCTTGCGATGGCGACGAACTTCGGACGGAATTGAAGGATGTCCACCAAGCGCTGCTATTACGAAACCCTCGAGGTTGAGCGGACCGCGGATGAGACCAAGCTGAAGTCGGCGTTCCGCAAGCTTGCGATGAAATGGCATCCGGACAAGAACCCGGGCGATGCCTCGAGCGAGGTCAAGTTCAAGGAAATCAACGAGGCCTACGAGGTCCTCAAGGACGGCGACAAGCGCGCCGCCTATGACCGCTTCGGCCACGCTGCGTTCGAGCAGGGCATGGGTGGCGGCGGTCCTGGCTTCGGCGCCGGTTTCGCCTCGTCGTTCTCCGACATCTTCGAGGACCTGTTCGGCATGGCCGGACAGCGCCGTGGTGGCGGTGGCCGCGAGCGTGGCGCCGACCTGCGCTACAACATGGAGATCACGCTGGAGGAAGCCTTCCAGGGCAAGACCGCGCAGATCGAGATCCCGGTTTCGGTCACCTGCGAATCCTGCTCCGGCACCGGCGCCAAGGCCGGCACCAAGCCGAAGACCTGCTCGCATTGCGGCGGCGCCGGCCGTGTCCGCCAGGCGCAGGGCTTCTTCACGCTGGAACGCACCTGCCCAGGTTGCCAGGGTCGCGGCCAGATGATCGAGGATGCCTGCGCCTCCTGCGCCGGTTCCGGCCGCGTCACGCGCGACCGCACGCTCTCGGTCAACATTCCCCCGGGCGTCGAGGACGGCACGCGCATCCGCCTCGCCGGTGAAGGCGAAGCCGGCGTTCGCGGTGGGCCGCCCGGCGACCTCTACATCTTCCTGTCGCTGACCACGCACCAGTTCTTCCAGCGCGACGGCGCCGACCTGCATTGCCGCGTGCCGATCTCGATGGTGACGGCGGCGCTTGGCGGCGAGTTCGAGGTGCCGACCATCGACAAGGGCAAGACCAAGGTGAAGGTGCCGTCGGGCACCCAGTCCGGCCGTCGATTCCGCATCGCATCAAAGGGCATGCCGGTGCTGCGCTCGCGCCAGACCGGCGATATGTACGTCCAGGTGATGGTTGAAACGCCGCAGAATCTGACCAGGAAGCAGCAGGAATTGCTGATGGAGTTCGAAAAACTGTCGTCCGGCGCAACGCAGCCGGAAGCGGCGGGTTTCTTCTCTAAGGTCAAGGACTTCTTCGGAAACCGTGGGGCTCCGCAGTAACCGTTTTGCTTGACCATAACGGTTCTGACCTATACCTCTTTGTGACTGTTTTCTGACAACCGCTCGATTGTGCGGTCCCGCCTGGTAGCGACATGCCCCTGCAATCGTCCGTGCGCGCGTTGAAGAAGCCCCTCCGTCTTGACGACGAGGTCCGTTTCCTCCGTTCATGGATCGAGAAGCCGCTGCATATGGGCGCGGTGATGCCGTCCGGGCGCCTGCTTGCCCGCACCATGGCGCAATATGTCGATCCGCAGGGGGAAGGTCCGGTCGTCGAACTTGGGCCCGGGACCGGTGCGATCACCAACGCGCTGATCGAGCACGGTGTCGATCAAAAGCGGCTCGTACTGGTCGAATACAATCCCGGCTTCTGCGCGCTGCTCCGCGAGCGCTATCCGCAAGCCAAGGTCGTCCAGGGCGACGCCTACAAGCTCCGTGACTCGCTCTGGGAAGTCCTGAAAGCCCCTGCATCCGCCGTGGTCTCCGGCCTGCCCTTGGTCACCAAGCCGATGCTGACGCGCCTGAAGCTGATCCGCGACGCCTTCGTGGCGCTCCATCCCGGCGCTCCCTTTATCCAATTCACCTATTCGGTCGTGCCCCCGATTCCCAAATCGCTGCCGGGCGTGTCCACAGAAGCTTCCGAGCGGATCTGGATGAACCTTCCGCCCGCGCGGGTCTGGGTGTATCGCAAGGGCTGACGGCTCTGCGCTGGCGCGCGGGCCCGCTCCAACCGCGATTTCAAAAATGTCCGCGCTGAAAATCCTCGTGATCCCGGGATCGCTGCGATCAGGCTCGCTCAACGCGAAGCTCGCTGCCGTTGCGGCACATGCGCTGGCGGTTGCCGGTGCCGACGTCACTCGCATCTCGCTCGCTGATTTTCCGCTGCCGATCTATGACGGCGATCTGCAGGCCAAATCCGGCGTGCCGAAGCACGCGGTCGATCTCAAGCGCATGATCGGCGCGCATCACGGCGTGCTCTGGGTTACGCCGGAATATAACTCCTCGGTGCCGGCGCTGGTGAAGAATACGATCGACTGGATCAGCCGCGTGCAGGATCCGCATGAGAGCCGCGGGCAGGTGTTCCGTGACCGCGCCTTCGCGATCGCCGCCGCCTCCGGCAATCGGCTCGGCGGCACGCGTGCGCTGGCTGCGCTGCGGCTCATCCTCTCTGCGTGCCATGCCACCGTGATCCCGAACCAGCTCGCGCTGTCATTCGCCGAGCAGGCCTATGACGATATGGATCGTCTGAAACATCCGGCCGACATCGAGGCGCTGCAGGCGCTGGTGCGGCAGCTGATCGACCATTCCCAACGCATGATGTGAGGTGACATGCAGCCTGCCAGTATCGCTCCGAGAGACCGGTTGATTGTGGGACTTGATCTGCCATCCGTCGCAGCGGCTGAGGCGATGATCGCAAAGCTCGGCGATAGCGTGAACTTCTACAAGATCGGCTATCAGCTGACCTATGCCGGCGGTTTGCCGCTGGCGAAGGAGCTCGCTCGCTCAGGCAAGAAGGTCTTCATGGACCTCAAGCTGCACGACATCGGCAATACGGTCGCGCGCGGTGTCGAGAGCGTCGTAACGTTGGGCGCGACGTTCCTCACCGTGCACGCCTATCCGCAGACCATGAAGGCTGCGGTCGAGGCGCGCGCCGGGTCGGGGCTGAAGATCCTCGCAGTGACAGTGCTCACCTCCTATGACGATGCCGATCTGCATGCCGCAGGCTACCGCCTCAACGTCTCCGATCTGGTCGAGGCGCGCGCCCGGCAGGCACAGGCGCTCGGCGTCGACGCGCTTGTCAGCTCGCCGGAGGAGGCCACAAACTTGCGCAAGATCGTCGGCCACCAGATGCATCTGGTGACCCCCGGCATCCGCCCCGCGGGCTCCGCGACCGGCGACCAGAAGCGCATCATGACGCCGTCGCGTGCAATTGCAGCCGGTGCTGACTATCTGGTGGTCGCGCGTCCCGTCATCGAGGCGGCCGACCCGAAAGCCACCGCCGAGGCCATTCAGGCCGAGATCGCGCAGGCGTTAGGTTGAGCAACAAGGGAGAAGAACAATGGCAAAGGGATACTGGGTCGCACGCGTCGATGTGCACAATGACGAGGGCTACAAGGCTTACGCGGCGGCTAATCCGGCGATCTTCAAGAAGTTCGGCGGCCGCTTCATCGTGCGTGCCGGCAAGTTCACCGCCATGGAAGGCCAGAGCCGCTCGCGCAACGTCGTGATCGAATTTCCGGACTACGAGACCGCCTTGGCCTGCTTCAACTCGCCGGAATACCAGGCCAATATCAAGGTCCGCCAGCCGCACTCGACTGCGGACCTCGTCATCATCGAGGGCTATGACGGCCCGCAGCCCTGAGGGCCTGCGGTTGCCGGAACAGCCCTCGCCAGCTATACGGCCCTGTAGAGGTGAGCCATGGCTGACATGCGGTTGATTGTTGCTGGTGCTGGCGGCCGGATGGGTCGCGCGCTGACGCGGGTGATTTCGGAGACGCCGGGTGCGGTGCTGGCGGGTGCGCTGGAAGCGCCGGGTTCGGAACTGCTTGGGAAAGACGCCGGCGTGCTCGCGGGTCTGCCGGCCAACGGGATCGAGCTTTCCGCCGATCTCTGGACCATGTCGGCGAAAGCCGACGGCATCCTCGACTTCACCGTGCCGGCGGCGAGCATCGCCAATGTCGCGATCGCGGCCGAGCGCGGCCTCGTCCATGTCATCGGCACCACCGGCCTGTCGTCGTCGGACGAGGCCGTGATCAAGAGCGTGACCAACCGCGCCATCGTGGTGCGCTCGGGCAATATGAGCCTTGGCGTCAACCTGCTCGCCGCTTTGGTCAAGCGCGTCGCGCAGTCGCTCGACCAGAGTTTTGATATCGAAATCCTGGAGCTGCACCACAAGTCCAAGATCGATGCGCCGTCGGGCACCGCGTTGATGCTGGGTGAAGCCGCCGCGGCTGGCCGCAAGATCGCGCTCGAGCAGCATTCGGCACGCGGCCGCGACGGACTGACCGGCGCGCGGCGTCCCGGCGATATCGGCTTTGCCTCGCTGCGCGGCGGCACGGCGGCGGGCGACCACAGCGTGATCTTCGCCGGCCCGTCCGAGCGCATCACGCTGTCGCATCACGCCGAGGACCGAACGCTGTTCGCGCAGGGCGCGCTGAAGGCAGCGTTGTGGGCGCATGGCAAGAAGCCCGGGCTCTACTCCATGGCCGACGTGCTCGGATTGAGCGACTAACTTTCAGACATCAGGAACGGATTGTTGGAATGAGCGAACGTCTTCTTGTGCTGGTCCGGCATGGCCAGAGCGAATGGAATCTGAAGAACCTGTTCACCGGCTGGAAGGATCCTGACCTCACCGAGCAGGGCATCGCCGAGGCCAAGGAAGCCGGCCGCAAGTTGAAGGCGCAGGGCCTGTCGTTCGACGTTGCCTTCACCTCCGACCTCACCCGCGCCCAGCATACGCTGAAACTGCTGCTGGCCGAGCTTGGCCAGACCGGCTTGCCGACCAAACAGGACCTCGCGCTCAACGAACGCGACTACGGCGACCTCTCCGGCCTCAACAAGGACGACGCCCGCAAGAAATGGGGCGAGGACCAGGTGCTGGTCTGGCGCCGCTCCTACGACGTGCCGCCGCCCGGCGGCGAGAGCCTGAAGGATACGCTGGCGCGCACGCTGCCCTATTACGTCAAGGAGATCCTGCCCGGCGTCCTGCGCGGCGAGCGCACATTGGTCGCCGCCCACGGCAATTCGCTGCGCGCGCTGATCATGGTGCTGGAGAAGCTGACGCCGGAGCAGATCCTCAAGCGCGAACTCGCCACCGGCGCGCCGGTGATCTACCGCCTCAATGCGGATGCGACTGTCGCCTCCAAGGTCGATCTGGCCGCGTGAGCGAGCCGGTCGAACTTTCCGTTCTCGCAGCGCCGATCCCGGATTCGGCGCTGGAAGAACTCGCAGCCGTCGTGGTCGATTGCGTCGAGGGCGGCGCCAGCGTCAGCTTCATGCCACCGTTCGCGCAAGCCGATGGGCTGGCGTTCTTCCGCAAGGTCGCGAACTCTGTGGCGGCCGGTGACACCGTGCTGCTGGTCGCAAAGCTCGACGGCAGGATCGTCGGCACCGTACAGCTCGGTCTCGACACGCCGCCCAACCAGCCGCATCGCGCCGACGTCAAGAAGATGCTGGTGCATCGCTCGGCGCGCGGCCGCGGTGTCGGCGCGCTGCTGATGGCCCGCATCGAGGACGAAGCCAAACGCTGCGGCCGCTGGTTGCTGGTGCTCGACACCGTACCCGGCGACAACGGCTATCGCCTCTACAAGCGCGCCGGCTGGACGGAGTGCGGATTGATCCCGAATTACGCGCTGTTTCCGGATGGCCGCCTGTGTGACACCGCGCTGTTCTGGAAGCGGCTGGACCAGTAGCGTAGCGGCACTCTTCCTTCCCACCTAGGCCTTCAGCCATGGGTAGGCTGCGAAAGCTTCGCAATCTGCGATTTCTGGGTCGGCAAAAAAGCCGGACCGGCTATCAAGGGTTGCCCATCCCTCAGCGATTAGGGAGCCCTCATATTCACTTCGGTACCAACGTTCTAGCCGGACAGAGTAGAGCCCGTCCGGGCGCCTGATAACCAGCACCCGCTTCGAAGCGTCGCTCCCTTGGAGCGCTCTCACTATTTCTTCCCCATCTGGCATCGCCATCTCCGGAGAGAAGCGTGCCCCGCGCCCGCATGGATCGCAATGATTTAGTGCAACCCCAGCTGCCCGGCTTCCCAACCGAGCATAGCCTGCTTGCGCGTGATGCCCCAGTGATAGCCGGTCAGCGCGCCGCTCTTGCCGAGTGCGCGATGGCACGGCACCACGAACGACACCGGGTTGCGTCCGACCGCGGCGCCGACCGCGCGTGAGGCTTTCGGGTTGCTGATCTTGCAGGCTATGTCGGAATAGCTCACCGCGCGACCCATCGGGATCTTCAGCAGCGTCTCCCACACCCGCACCTCGAAATCGGTGCCGATCAGCACCACGCGCAGCGGCTGGTCCGGCCGCCACAGCTGCTTGTCGAACACGCGCTGCGCCAGCGCGACGGTGCCGTCGGCATCCTCGACATAGGTCGCGTTCGGCCAGCGCCGCTTCATGTCGGCGAAGGCGGTCGCCTCGTCGCCGTGATCGGCAAACGCAAGGCCCGCCAGCCCGCGGTCCGTCGCGATCACGATCGCGGTGCCGAATGGCGAGGGATGGAAGCCGTAGCGCAGCGTCATGCCGGCGCCGCCGTTCTTCCATTCGCCTGGCGACATCGCTTCATGCGTGACGAAGAGATCATGCAGTCGGCCCGGGCCCGACAGGCCGGAGTCGAGCGCGGCGTCGAGCACGCTGGCGGAGTCGCGCAGCAGGCCCTTGGCGTGGTCGAGCGTGAGCGCCTGCATGAAGGCCTTTGGCGTCAGCCCGGCCCAGCGGCGGAACAGATGGTGGAGCTCATCCGGCGTCACCGCGGCGGCATCGGCCATCGCCTCGATGGTCGGCTGCGTGCGCCAGTGTTCCGAGATGAAGGCGATCGCGCGCCGCACCGAGTCGTAGTCGCGCAATGCGGCGTGCTGTGTGCCCGGCTTGGCCAGGCGCTCGTCATGTATGGCTGATATCATCATGGGTTCAGATTTAGGAGCCATGGCGCGTCCAAACCACCCGATTTCCGACAAGCAATCAATGGATGGGGTTGTAGGTGGGGCCGCGTTTTGCGGTGTTCAACGCCGCCAGCAAGGCTTTGGAAAAACTAGCTTTTTCGTCGGGGCTCAGAAAACTGCCGACGCTGACCCGGCGGCCCCGCGAGACCAGGTAAAGCCGCTCGATCCCGAATTCCTCATGCGCGGTCTGCTCGAACTGCACCCAGAGCGGATTGAGCACCCATTCCACCACATGACCGCGATGGCTGACCCGGCGCACCCGCAGCTCCGACGGCGTCACGGTGATTTCCTCGCTCGCTTTGGCGGTGCGGAAATTCACCTTGAACGCCCAGTAGACGATCAGCACGTCGAGCCCGAAGAAACCGAAGATCGGCCAGGCGCCCATCCACCAGAACACGATGCCGGCCACGAAGCTGATGACGGTCACGAACGTCATCAGCACCACGAAGCCGGTGCGGTTCAGCGAGCGATGCGGCGTCAGCAGCGCCGAGAACAGTTTTGGCTCGGCGCTGACGGCGGCTTTGGGATCAAAGTCGTTGCCTGCGGTCATGACGTGTCAGTATATCCCGATCATGGCCAAAATCATCCGTCCTCAACGCGCCAAAAAATCCAGCGTTCGATCCGCGCCGAAGAAATCCGCGAAGCCGGCGGCAAAAGCGCTGCCTCGCGCGGCAAAGAAGGCCGCCAAACCAAAGCCCTGGTCGGCGGCGGAGGTGCACGAAGCCTTCAGCCGGTTCCGCAAGGCTAATCCGGAGCCGAAGGGCGAGCTCGAGCATCTCAATCCCTATACGCTGCTGGTCGCCGTGGTGCTGTCGGCACAGGCGACCGACGCCGGCGTCAACAAGGCGACGCGCGCGCTGTTCGCGGTGGCCGACACGCCGGAGAAGATGCTCGAGCTCGGCGAAGACACGGTCCGCGATTACATCAAGACCATCGGGCTCTATCGCAACAAGGCCAAGAACGTCATCGCGCTCTCGGAAAAACTGATCGCCGAGTTTGGCAGCGAGGTGCCGCGCACGCGCGCCGAGATCGAGTCGCTGCCGGGTGCCGGCCGCAAGACCGCGAATGTCGTGCTCAACATGGCGTTCGGCGAACACACGATGGCGGTCGACACCCATGTGTTCCGCATCGGCAATCGCACAGGGCTCGCGCCCGGCAATACGCCGCTCGAAGTCGAGCTTGGGCTGGAGAAGGTGATTCCATCCGAGTTCATGCTGCACGCCCATCACTGGCTGATCCTGCATGGCCGCTACATCTGCCTCGCACGCAAGCCGCGCTGCGAGGTATGCCTGATCAATGATCTTTGCCGCTGGCCGGAGAAAACCGTCTGAGGCATGATCCGCGTTCCGCGTTGAGAGTGTCATCAGGCATTCCAGCGCGTGCGCGAGGGGATTGTCGTGACAGATCAAGCCAGTCAGCAACCTGCCAGTGCAACCGCGCCGGCGGCCGCAAAGCCCCAACCGGCGGCGAGTGGCTTCTGGGGCCGCTTCACGATTCCGTTATTCGCGGTGGTCGCCGCGCTCGTCTTCGTCGCGGTCGCAACGACGCGCTGGGATGCCTGGGTCGGCAGCGCCACGATCCAGTCGACCAATGATGCCTATATCCGCGCCGAGCTGACGAAGCTGAGCAGCCGCGTTGCCGGTGAAGTCCTGACGGTTGCGGTGAAGGACTTTCAGCGCGTCAAGGCCGGCGATCTGCTCGTGCAGATCGATCCCGCCGACTACCAGGCGCAAGTCGCGCAGGCCGATGCCGGTGTCGTCGGCGCGCAGGCAGCCCTCGACAATCTGAACAACCAGGTCGAGCTGCAATACGCCACCATCGCGCAGGCCGAAGCCGCGCGCGTCTCCGCGGAAGCGCAGGAGGTCGAGGCGCGGCAGGAGCAGGAGCGTCAGCAATCGTTGTCGCAATCCGAGTCGGGCACGCGGCAGCGGCTCGAGCAGGCGACGGCGGGTTATGCCAAGGCGCAGGCCGATGTGCGCGCCAGCCGCGCCGTCATCGCGGCTCAAAAGCATCAGCTCGAAGTCCTGCAGGGCACCAAGAAGCAGCGCGCCGCCGATGTCGAAGGCGCCAAGGCGACGCTTGCGGCTGCGAAGCTGAAGCTTGGCTACACAAAAATCGTCGCGCCGTTCGATGGCGTCACCGGCGAGCGGCAGGTGCAGCCGGGTGACTACGTCAATATCGGCACCAACCTGATCAATGTGGTGCCGCTGCCTGATGTCTATGTCATCGCCAACTACAAGGAGACGCAGCTTACCCACGTCAAGCCGGGCCAGCCGGTCGAGATCACCGTCGACAGTTTCTCAACCGAGAAGCTGCGCGGCCGCGTCGAGCGCATCGCGCCCGCCAGCGGCTCGCAATTCGCGCTGCTGCCGCCCGACAACGCCACCGGCAATTTTACCAAGGTGGTGCAGCGCATTCCCGTGCGCATCCAGCTCGACAAGGGCCAGAAGCTGTTGGAGCGGCTGCTGCCCGGCATGTCCGTCGTCACCGACATCAACACTGCCGGAGCGCCTGCCGATGGCGGCAAGTGACGACGGCGATCGCGGCCCGGTCTCGCGCGGCGGCATCGCGCCGCAGCCGCTGTTCGCGGTCGGCGCGGTGCTGCTCGGCTCGTTCCTGGCGAATTTCGACAGTCGGCTGACGTCGGTCGGTCTGCCGGATCTGCGCGGCGCGTTCTCGCTCGGCTTTGACGAAGGCGCCTGGCTGTCCACTGCCGGCATCGGCTCGCAGATCCTGATAGCGCCTGCGGTCGCATGGCTCGCCACGGTGTTCGGTCTGCGCCGTGTGCTCGGCATACCCAGTCTCGTCTACGCCTTCATCTCGCTGATCATCCCGTTCGTGCACGATTTTGCGACACTGATCGGGCTCAGCATCATCCACGGCATGCTGCTCGGCACCTTCGTGCCGGCGACGCTGATGATCGTCTTGCGCAACCTGCCGATCCGCTGGTGGCTGCCGGCGATCTCGATCTACGCGATCCGTGTCGGCTTTGCACTGGATACGTCGAGCTCGCTGGTCGGGTTCTACGTCGACCATCTCGGCTGGCAGTGGCTGTATTGGCAAAGCGTGGTGATCGCGCCGCTGATGGGCTTGATGGTCTATCTCGGCACGCCGCGCGAGCCGGTGAATCACGATCTGCTGCGTCACGCCGATTGGGGCGGCATGCTGCTGCTCGGCGCCGGCGTATCGATGATCTATGCCGGGCTCGACCAGGGCAATCGGCTGGATTGGCTGGAGTCCGGCACGGTGATGGCGCTGCTGATCGCCGGCGGCGTCCTGTTCGTTCTCTTCATGATCAACGAGACGCTGGTGCGCCAACCCTGGGCGCATTTCAACGTGCTGTTCTCGCGCAATGTCGGCCTCGCGTTGCTGGCCATCCTGCTCTACACGCTGACCAGCCTCTGCAACTCATCGCTGGTGCCGAATTTCCTCGGCACGATCGCGTCGATGCGGCCGGAGCAATCGGGCGTGCTGCTGCTGACCTGCGGCGCGTTGCCGGCTTTCGTATTGGTGCCGATCTCGATCGTCCTGCTCAGGTATTTCGATCCGCGCACTGTCGTCGTGCTCGGCTTTTCAGCCTTCGCCGCCGCCAATCTCCTGGGCACGCAGTTGAGCCACGATTGGGCGCGGGAGGATTTCGTCGGCATCGTGTTGCTGACCTCGGTGGGTCAGGCTTTCACGTTGTTGCCGATCATCATCCTGTTGCTGTCCAACGTGGATCCGTCGCGTTCCACGACCATTGCCGCCTACATCCAGATCATGCGCCTCGGCGGCGCCGAGATCGGCGTGGCGCTGATGGGCACCTGGCTTCGCGTGCGCGAGCAGATCCACTCCAACTATCTCGGGCAGTACGTCCAGAACGGCGATCCCGACGTGATGCGGCTGCTGCAGAAAATGGCCGACAGTTTCGCCAGCCATGGCGCGGCGTCCGCCTTGGCGCGGGCGGTGGGCACGCTCGCGGCGCGGGTGCAGCGCGAGGCCAATGTGCTCGCCTATATCGATGGGTTCTGGCTGTGCTTCTGGCTTGCCATGGCGGCGCTCGGCTGCGTCGCGCTGATGAAGCGGGCGCCGCCGGGGCCTTTTACGCCGGCGCCGTTCGGCTTTGCCAAGAGCGTGCTCAGGAAGTGCGGGGTCGCGGTCTCGTAGCTTACGGGCTGCGCGGCCGCTTTCTTCCCCCTCTCCCCGTTCTTACGGGGAGAGGGTTGGGGTGAGGGGCTCTATCCGAGCAACAGCTGTCTCAAATTTCAATTCATGATCGTCGATGAGTCGGATGGCCCATTGTTGTGGTCACAGATTGCCATGCCCCTCACCCGGATCGCATCTTGCGATGCGATCCGACCTCTCCCCGCAGAAGGGCGGGGAGAGGTGAAACGGTCAGCGCATCGACATTTGCCGCCGGCTGGGCTCCAGCAGCTCCGGCCGCGGGCCTGACAGGCGCTTGTGCATGTGGACCATGAAGGCCATGCCGAACAGCGGCGTTGCCAGGTTGACGATCGGGATCGAGACGAAGGCCGCGATGAACAGGCCGGCGGTGAAGACCGTCGCGGCATTCTCCCTGCGCATCGCCTTGGCTTCCGCGGGCGAGCGGAACCGCATCGCGGCGAGCTCAAAGTATTCGCGGCCGAGCAGCCAGGCGGTGGCGATGAAGAAAATGATGAAGCCGGCACCGGCCACCAACACGAAGGGCAGGGCGATCAGATAGACCAGGATGGTCAGCAACGCCGTCTTGACGCCTTCGGTCATCGCCACCGCGACCGGCAGCGCGACGCCCGGCTGCTCGGCCGGATAATGCTCGCGCTCGACGATGTCGGCGACGTCGTCGACGAACAGGCTCGCCACCAGCGAGGTGATCGCCGGCATCAGGAAGATGCCGCCGAGCACGACGCCGAAACCGGCCGCGATCGAGACGATCCAGGACAGCACGGTGAGCGTGGAGTGGAAGCCTGGCCCAAGCATGCCCTCGGCCCAGACCTCGCCATAGTCGGCAAACCAGCTCAGCCCCCGCTGCAATCCGACCGCCAGCGCGGTGATCAGCACCAGCGCAAGGGTAATCGAGCGCCACAGGATGGTGCGCATCGGCGGTGACAGGATTTGCGAAAGCGCCTTGACGGCGGCGTCCAACATGGCGGGGCTACCTCTTTCAAAAACTCCCGAGAGGTAGACACGCAATATGGCTTCGGCAAGGGCCGTTTATGTCGCGTTCAAAGCGTTTTCGAGCGAAGTGGACACCGGTTCGCGTGAAGAAAACGCGTCAAAGAGAAATCTACGCGTCGAGCGGCTTGCCGCGGACCGCGGGGCCCCAGATTCCGATCGCGACGATCACGATGACCATGGCCGCGGCGATCAGGCCGAACACGCCGATGACGCCGGCCTCCTTCAGCATGAAGGCGACGATGAACCCGGAGAAGGTCGCGCTCAGCCGGCTCATCGAATAGACCAGCCCCGCCGCGCGGGCCCGGATCGCGGTCGGGAACACCTCGGTCTGGTAGGCGTGATAGGCGTAGGACAGCGTCATGTTGGCTCCGGTCACCAGCACGCCGCAGGCGATCAAGAGCGCCGGTTCGGTGAACTGCGAGAAGCCGATGCCGAAGATCGAGATCGCGGCCGCCGCGCCGCAAATGATCCATTTGCGCTCGAAGCGATCCGCGAAAGTCGAGGCGAGCAGCGGCGCCAGCGGATAGGCGAAGGCGATGATGAAGGAATATTGCAGGCTCTTGGTGACGGTGATGCCCTTCTCGACCAGCAGCGCCGGCACCCAATTGGCGAAGCCGTAGACGCCGAAGGCCTGGCAGAGATTGAAGATCATGAAGAGCACGACGAGCGAGGCGTAAGGCGGCCTGAACAGATCGGCGTAGCCGGTCGTGACCGGGGCGCGTGCCGACGAGATAGGCGCCGTCGCGATCGGACGCGGCGCGCTGGTACCCGCCGAGGCTTCCAGCTTCCGCATGATCTTGTCGGCTTCATCCGTGCGGCCATGGCGCGCGAGCCAGAGCGGGCTTTCCGGCACGTAGAGTCTGAGCACCCAGATCACCATGCTCGCGGCGGCGCCGATCAGCACGACCCAGCGCCAGCCATCGAGACCGTAGGGCGACAGCGGCACCAGCCACCAGGACAGTGCCGCGACGATCGGCACCGCCGACAGCATCACCGCCTGGTTGATCGCAAACGCCCGGCCGCGCATCCAGCTCGGCACCAGCTCGGTGATGTAGGCGTCGATGGTGATGACCTCGACGCCGATGCCGATGCCCGCGATGAAGCGCCACAGCAGCACGCCCTCGGGCGTGGTCTGGAACGCCATCATGACGGAGGCGGCGCTGTAGAACAGCAGCGAGGTGGTGAAGATCGCCTTGCGGCCGTAGCGATCGGCGAGGAAGCCGAGGAAGAAAGTGCCGACGAACAGGCCGGCGAAGGTCGCGGCGACGAAGGCGCCCATGCCGGAGAAGCCGAAGAACGCATGGGTGGTCGTGGTCAGTAGTCCGCTGCGGGTGAGGCCCGGCGCGATGTAGCCGGTGAAGAACAAATCGTAGATCTCGAAGCAGCCGCCGAGCGAGAGTAGGATCACCAGCCGCCAGACATAGGATGATGTGGGCAGCCCCTCGAGGCGCCGTGAAATCTGGTCGGGCTCGCTCCTCGCGGTGGCAAGATCGGCAACCGAGCCGGCGTCGACGGCGCTCATGATGGTCCTCCCGGATGGTCCATTGGCCGACCTTCTTTGGAGGACGTGCCTGATGACGCCATGTTTGGCGGCGGGAAGCCAGAAATCCAGAAGAACATATCGAAGCAATCGTTCGAGAATTTCGATAGCGCTGAGGTATTCAGATCAGCAGCGCCGCCTCCCAGGCGTCGTTCGCGACCTGCTCGGCGATCAGCGCGCGGATCAGCCGGCACATCTCCTCCATCACATAGGTCATGGGCCGGTTGCGCAGCCGGCAGAGATAGAGCGTGCGCGTCAGCTTCGGATCGATCACCTCGCGCGCCACCACGGTCTTCGCCTTCAGCTGCTCCTTCACGAACAGCTTTGTGGCGATGGTGCAGCCCAGCCCTTCGGTCAGCGCGCCGATCATGCCGCTGATCGAGTTCAGATGCATGATGGCGTTGGCCTCCAGCCGCTTCAGCAGCACGGGATCATCAAGTAGCGCACGCGACGACAAGCCGTACAACAGCAGGATCAGCGGCAGCCGTGTCACTTCTTCGAAGGTAATCGGTGCCTTGCTCTTGCCGATCAGCTTCTCGGTGCCGACGCAGAACATCTGCTCTTCCAGCACCGGCTCGGCGATCAGGTCTTTTTCCGACGGCGGATTGTAGACCAGCGCGAGATCGACCTCGGAGCTTAGGAGATGCAGCAGCGTTGCGCCGGACAGGCTCTCGGTCAGCGACAGCTTCAGGTTCGGATATTTCGTCAGCACGGTGCGCATCAGCGGCACACCGATCGCCTTCATGCCGGAATTGGCCATGCCGATCGAGATGTCGCCGGCAATCACGCTGCCGCCTTCCTTGATCTCGCGCTCGGCTTCGGCCATCGCGCGCAGGATGATGCGAGCGTGTTCGTAGAGCCGTTCGCCCGCCGCAGTCGGTTCCATGCCGCGCGGCTTGCGCTCGAACAAAGGCGTGGCGAATTCCGCCTCGAGGTTGGCGATATGGTGGCTCAGCGCCGATTGCGCGACATTGGCCTGGTCGGCCGCGCGCGACAGGTTGCGCTGCTCGTAAACCGCGATGAAATAGCGAAGCTGGCGCGAGTCCATGGGGAGCGTTCTAGAACCACGAATGCACTATTCGACAGATTATATTTTTCAGATAGCTTTCGGAAGCTTACTTTGAGCCAATGCCTATAATGAGCGCGGAGAAACCGATGACCGGGAGCGGACTGCCGCTGGAAGGCGTGAGGGTCGTCGAGATGACCCACATGGTGATGGGTCCTACCTGCGGCATGATTCTGGCGCAACTCGGCGCCGAGGTGATCAAGGTCGAGCCGCCCGCCGGCGACAAGACGCGCACGCTTGGCGGCATGGGGACTTCGTTCTTCCCGCTGTTCAACCGTGGCAAGCGCAGTATCGTGCTCGATCTCGCGAGGCCCGAGGATCGCGAGACCATGGATCGGCTGCTCGCCAGCGCCGATGTGTTCCTGGAGAATTTTCGCGACGGCCTGCTCGAGAAGCAGGGGCTCGGCAGCGAAGAGCTGCGCAAACGCCATCCGCATCTGATCGTCACCGGCCACAAGGGGTTTTTGTCGGGCCCCTATGAGCACCGTCCCGCGCTCGACGAGGTCGTGCAGATGATGTCGGGGTTAGCTGCGATGACCGGCACCCGCGACAAGCCGCAGCGCGTCGGCTCCTCCGCCAATGACATCATGGGCGGCATGTTCGGCGTGATCGCGATCCTGGCCGCGCTCTACCAGAAGCGCGGCGGCCACAAGACCGGTGCCGACATTCGCATCGGCCTGTTCGAGAACTGCCTGTTCCTGGTCGCCCAGCACATGGTCGAATACGAGATGACCGGCCGCAAGCCGCGCTCGATGCCCGAGCGCGAGCACGCCTGGCCGATCTACGACATCTTCGACACGGCCGGCGACGAGCGCATCTTCATCGGCGTCGTCACCGAAGGTCACTGGCAGAGTTTTTGCCGCGAGTTCGGCCTGCAGGAGTTTTCCGAGGATCCGACGCTGCGCAGCACGACCGACCGCATCATGGCGCGCGACCGGATCATTCCGCGCGTCGCCGAGGTGATCAAGACCTGGAACGTCGCGGATCTGTCGGCAAAGCTCGACGCGCTCAACATCTGCTTTTCGCCGATCAATCGGCCCGAGGATCTCTTGAGCGATCCGCACGTGCTGCGGCCCGGCGGTCTCGTCAACAACGTCACTGCCGACGGCAAACCGTTCCGCGTGCCGGCATTGCCGGTGGAGTGGAACGGCGGCAATATCGGCGAGGGTCTCAAGGTCGCGGCGCTCGGCGCTGATACCGAGGATGTCCGTGCCGAGCTCGAACGACAACACTATCCATCAACCCCAGACGCTGCGTGAGGCCCACCATGACCCGCGTCCATGATATCTATCCGAGCGACCGCGTGAGCCTGCGCGAAGTCGGCCTGCGCGACGGGCTGCAACTGGTGAAGACGTTCCCGTCGACGTCGGCCAAGCAGCGCTGGGTGCGCGACGAATATGCCGCGGGTGTCCGGCATTTCGAGGTCGGCTCGTTCCTGCCGGCAAAAACCTTTCCGCAATTCGTCGATGTCCGCGACATCGTCTCGACCATCGCAGCGCTACCCGGCGCCCACGGTGTCGCGCTGGCGCTGAATGAGCGCGGTGTCAACGAGGCGCTGGCTTCCGGTGTCGCAGAGATCGCGTCCGTGGTGTCGGCGACCGAGGAGCACAGCCAGGCCAACGCCAACCGCTCGCGCGAGTCGGCGATCGAGAACATCAAGCGCCTCTGCGAGCTGCGTGACGCCAGCGCGCACAAGCCGGTCGTCAACGCGGCGATCTCGATGGCGCTGGGTTGCTCGATCGTCGGCGACGTTGATCCGAAGGAAGTGCTGCGCCTCACCGAGAAGCTGTACGAGGTCGGCGTCGACATGGTCGCGATCGCCGATACCGTCGGCTATGCCGGCCCGAAGCATGTCGGCGAGCTGACGAAGGGCGCCGTGAAGATCGCGGGATCAAAACCGGTCTGCGTGCATTTGCACGACACCCGCGGCATGGGCATTGCCAACGCCTCCGCCGCGCTCGATGAGGGTGCCCGCGTGCTGGACGGCTCGCTCGGCGGCCTCGGCGGCTGCCCGTTCGCGCCGGGGGCGACAGGCAATGTCGTGTTCGAGGATCTCGTGTTCCTCTGCGAGAGCAAGGGCTTTCCGACCGGCATCGATCTCGACCGACTGATCGCGGTGCGCGCGATCCTCAAGGCGGAGATGCCGAACGAGCCGCTCTATGGCGGCATGGCTCGCGCGGGATTGCCGTGCGGCAGCAAGGCGAAGGCGGCGTAGCGCCTTAATCGTGCCTGTGTCCGCGCCTGTGGCCTTTCTTCTCCGGCCCCGTCGGGATCATCACGACGCGACCGTAGCGCACGCCGCGTTCGGCGATGATGTGGTCGGCGAAATGGCGGACCTCGCCGCTTCCGCCCTTCAGCGCCGTCACCTCCATGCAGCTGTCATCGTCGAGATGGACATGCAGCGTCGCCAGCGACAGATCGTGGTGACCGTGGAAGTTCTGCACCAGCCGTTTTGACAGGTCGCGCGCGCCATGATCGTAGACGTACACGAGCGCCGCCACGCATTGCCCTGACGGCGCCTCCTCGGAGCTCTGCTGCAGCCCGGCACGGGCGAGGTCGCGGATGATCTCGGAGCGGTTCTGGTAGCCGCGCGCCTCGGCGGCGGCGTCGATCTCCGCGAGCAAGTCATCCTCGATGGTGATGGTGATCCGTTGCATGCGATGTCCGTATGGCGGTGCGCGGCGGCGGTATGACAATTCTATTGTAACGTCATACCGGGCTTGCTAGCGTCACTCTGCCGGGTTGGTTTGGCTGGTGCAGTCGTCGCGGGACTGTAGCAGCATCGTGCGGGGGCATGGGCGTTGCGTCGGTCCGTCTTGCGGATATTTTCCGCCGCCGCATCCATGGGCGCATTCTTGGCCGCATTCGCGCCCGCCGCTGAGGCCCAGACGGTTGCCGCAGTTGCTGGCCAATTGCCGCCGGTGACCGTCGAGGCGCCGGATCAGGCGTCGCCGAAGCGGACCAAGCCGTCGCAACATCCGCACGATGCCGGCACGGGCCGCAAGCCGGCGGCGGCGGTCAGTCAACCCGTCGCTGGAGCCGGTGGTGTTACCGGCGGCCCAGTTGCGACGGCGCCCAGTCTCCAGCCCACGGCCGCGAGCGCATCCGAGATCAGCGGCGAGACGATCAATGCGCGGCCGTTCTCGCGCCCCGGCGAGGCGTTGGAGGCGGTGCCGGGGCTGATCGTCACCCAGCATTCCGGCGAGGGCAAAGCCAACCAGTATTTCCTGCGCGGTTTCAACCTCGATCACGGCACCGATCTCGCCATCACCGTCGACGGCATGCCCGTCAATATGCCGACCCATGGTCACGGCCAGGGCTATGCCGACATCAACTTCATGATTCCCGAGCTGATCCGCATCGTCGATGTCCGCAAGGGGCCGTACTATGCCGACAAGGGCGATTTCGCCTCCGCCGGCGCGGTCGATATCAACTATCTCGACAAGTTGCCGAAGAACCTCGCCGAGATCACCATCGGCAGCTTCGGCTATCAGCGCGCGCTTGCGGCAGGCTCGGCCAAAGTCGGCGAGGGCACGCTGCTCGCGGCCTTCGAGGCCAACAAATACAATGGGCCGTGGGACGTGCCCGACGATATCCGCAAGCTCAATGGCGTGCTGCGCTACAGCCAGGGCACCGCGACCGACGGGTTTTCGCTGACCGCGATGGCCTATTCCAACGGCTGGAATTCAACCGACCAGGTCGCGCAGCGCGCGATCGATCAGGGCTTGATCGATCGCTACGGCTCGCTCGATCCGACCGACGGCGGCACCTCCAGCCGCTTCAGCCTCTCCGGCAATTGGGCGCAGTCGAGTGCGTATGGGCAAACCAGGGCCAATGCCTATGTGATCCGCTCGTCGCTGCAGCTCTACAACAATTTCACCTACTTCCTCGACGACCCCATCCATGGCGATCAGTTCAGCCAGACCGACAAGCGCACCGTCTACGGCGCCGATGCCAGCCACACCTTCGACGTCCGCTTCGCCGGCATCGACACCGAGACACGGGTCGGCGTGCAGACCCGCGGCGACGACATCAATGTCGGCCTGTTCAAGACGATGCAGCGGCAGATCCTCTCCACCGTGCGCAACGATCAGGTCCAGGAAGGCAGCGTCGCGCTGTGGGCCGATACTACCGCGCGCTGGACCGACTGGCTGCGCACCACCGTCGGCCTCCGCGAGGACTATTTTGCCGGCCATGTGCTGAGCGACACGCCGCAAAATTCCGGCAATACGCAGGCGGCGATGACGAGCCCGAAGGCCGGCATCGTGCTCGGGCCCTGGTACCGCACCGAGTTCTACGGCAATGCCGGCTACGGCCTGCACTCCAACGATGTCAGAGGCACGACCATCACGGTCGATCCCAACGACAAGGTGACGCCGTTCGCGCGCGTGCCGCTGCTGGTGCGCTCGAAAGGCGCCGAGCTCGGGATCCGCACCAGGGCGATCGACGGTCTCACCTCGTCGCTCGCCGTGTTCGTGCTCGATTTCGATTCCGAGCTGCTGTTCGTCGGCGATGCCGGCACCACCGAGCCGAGCCGGCCGAGCCGGCGGGTCGGTGTGGAGTGGACCAATCAATACAAATTGCTGCCGTGGATGAGCCTCGATTTCGATTTGGCCTATACCCGCGCCCGCTTCACGAACCTTGATCCGGTCGGCAATTTCATTCCGGGAGCGCCGGCCTGGGTCGCCAGCGGCGGCATCACCTTCGGCCAACAGACCGGCTGGTTCGGCGCGCTGCGCGCCCGCTATTTCGGTCCGCGGCCGCTGATCGAGGATGACAGCGTGCGGTCGCAGTCCTCGCTGATCGTCAACGCGCGGGCCGGTTACAGATTCGACAACGGGATGCGTTTGCAGCTCGATGTGTTGAATCTGTTCAACGCGCAGACCAACCAGATCGAATATTATTATCTGTCGCGATTGCCGGGCGAACCGATCGACGGCGTCGCCGATCGTCATGTGCATCCGGCGGAGCCGCTGGCGGTGCGGCTGACGCTGGCGGCGACGTTCTAGACGCTAGACGCGTGCAGGCTCTTTCACTTCTTCAGTCGGAACTTGAAGCGGCGCCTCTTCGTCAACCTCTTCAGGAGCAAGCGGCGGCGACTTGACCGCTGGAAACACACGGAATTCGCCCGCCACCTCCTGGAGCGGCTTCTGCTTGTCGGCCCAGTGCAGGGCCGTGTAGTCGAAACCCTGCACGATGGTGGGTTTGACGACCTCGAAATAGGGCGAGATGTCGAAGTCGCGCGGCATATAGAGCGAGGAGTCGCGGATGTGCAGGATCTCGCGGCGCGCCTTGCGGCTGGCGGCGCGCGTGATCTTGGGGAGGATCGGATAGCGCACGGCGTCGAAGGCCTGCGCGATCAGCGCCGAGCAGATGATCTTGGTCGGATCGCCGGAGCCGAACGCGATCATGCGCCGCCGCCAGCGCTGCGGGATCGGAAGCGGGATCAGGAAGCGCATCAGATCGACGATGTTCTTGGTGTCGTAGCCGAAGCCGATGCGGTTGATGGCGTAGCGGCACACCGTGGTGCGGTCTTCATAGGACAGACCGACGGGGCGGCAGATGCGGGTGTGATAGGCGAAATATTTCGACAGCGCCGAGGAGGTGACGCCCTCGCCGATATTGGCTTCGATCAGCACATGCTGTTCGCCGTCGGCTTCGGTGGCGCCATCGACCGGCCCGACATAGAGCGCGGCGTGCGACCAGGTCGACTGCGTCAGGTACTTGATGATGCCGGAGATGCGGTTGTTGCCCTCGACCAGCAGCACGTCGCCGGGCTGGATGATACCGCGCAGATGTTCGGGGTCGCTGGGGGTGAACGGCTCATAGCCGGGCACCTCCTTCTGCAGGTACCCCGCAATCCATTGGCCGACAGTATCGAGCACTACGCCCATGAATTCCCCCCAGCGGTTCTGTGCCCGCTTTTGTGTTCCCTTAGCATGGTCGCAAGCCGTTTCAATTTAGTTCATGCGTGATGCGGATCAATCATGATTGATTCACCATGGCGGTTGCTGCAGTCGGTGAGATGCGGCACAGTTCGCGAAGCGTTCCATTTTCTGCAAGTCCCCGGAAACCATGCCATGACAATGACCCGCCGCACTTTCCTGTCGGCGACCGCAGGCCTCACGCTGGCGCCTGCGCTTGGCAGCCGGGCGGTTGCGGCGCCGCTGCCGCGCGAGGCCGACATCGTGGTGATCGGCGCCGGCGCCGCCGGCATTGCTGCGGCGCGGCGGATCGCCGCCGCCAACCGCAAGGTGATCGTGCTGGAAGCAGCGGGCCAGATCGGCGGCCGCTGCCAGACCGATATGACGTCGTTCGAGGTGCCGTTCGATCGCGGCGCGCGCTGGATGCACAATCCCGAGACCAACCCGATGATCCGCCTCGCGCGCTCCGCCGGGCTCGAGATCGTCACCGCGCCGACGGGCCAGAAGATCCGCATCGGCCGCCGCAATGCGCGGCCCGGCGAGACCGAGCAGTTTCTGGCGGCCATGGTGCGCACCAACCGCGCCATCGACGAGGCCTCGCGCAAGGCGGATCTCGCCTGCGCCGCGGCATTGCCGAAGGATCTCGGCGATTGGGCCGCGACCACCGAATTTCTGCTCGGCGCCAATTTCAGCGGCAAGGATCTGAAGGACGTCTCCGCAGCTGACAAGGCGCGCGCGCAGGACCGCAATTCCGCGATCGCCTGCCGGCAGGGGCTGGGCACGCTGATCACCAAGCTCGCCGAGGGCTTGCCGCTGGCGCTGTCGACGCCAGCGCAGCGGCTGTCGTGGAGCAACCGCGACGTCGTGGTGGAGACGCCGTCTGGCCGGATCACCGCGCGTGCCGCCATCATCACGGTGTCGACCAATGTGCTCGCGAGCGGCAACATCAAATTCGCGTCCGAGCTGCCGAAGCGGGTGCTCGATGCTGCATCGAAGCTGAGCCTCGGCAGCTATGACCGCATCGCGCTGCAGATATCAGGCAATCCGCTCGGGCTTGCCCGCGACGACGTCATCATCGAGCAGAGCAGTTCGAACAGGACGGCGATGCTGTTTGCCAATATCGGCGGTTCGTCGCTGTGCACGGTCGATGTCGGAGGCTCGTTCGGCCGCGATCTCGCGGATCAAGGCGAGAAGGCGATGGTTGCCTTCGCGGTGGAATGGCTGACCAAGCTCTATGGCAGCGATGCCGCGGCAGCCGTGAAGAAGTCGAGCGCGACGCGCTGGAACGCTTCGCCCTTCATCCAGGGTGCGATGTCGGCGGCCGTGCCGGGCGCGCAGATGTCACGGCGCGTGCTGGCCGAGCCGGTCGGCTGCATGTATCTTGCCGGCGAAGCCACGCATGAGACGTTGTGGGGCACCATCGACGGCGCCTGGGAGAGCGGCGAGCGCGCGGCGGAGGCCGCACTGCGCCGGATCGGCGCGCTCCGCGATGCCGCGCCTGAAACGCCGACCGGCACCACCCGGCAGCGCCGTGCACCGGCCCGCACCGCCGCGCCGTTGCATTAAATGTCCCGACCCAAGGCTCTGATCTCCTGGTCCAGCGGCAAGGACAGCGCGTTCGCGCTGCATGAGGTGCTGCGCGCCGGCGAGCTCGACGTTGTCGGCGCGCTGACGACGGTGACCGAGACGTTCGACCGCGTCTCGATTCATGGCGTCCGTAGTGAAATCCTGCGCGCGCAGTGTGAGGCCGCCGGTCTTCCACAGCGGATCGTGCCGATCCCTTATCCGTGCCCGAACGAAATCTACGAAGCGCGCATGGGGGAGGCCGTGGCGCAGGCCACAGCCGACGGCATCACGCACATGATCTTCGGCGACCTCTTCCTCGCCGATATCAGAGCCTATCGCGAGCAGAAGCTCGCCGGCACCGGCATCACACCGGTGTTTCCGCTGTGGGATCGGCCGACCGACGCACTGGCACAGGCGATGATTGCAAGTGGGTTGGAGGCGTTTCTCGCGACTGTCGATCTGAAAAAGCTGCCGGTGGCGTTCGCGGGGCGCAGGTTTGATGCGCAACTGCTGGCCGATCTACCCGAGGGCATCGATCCCTGCGGCGAGAATGGCGAGTTTCATACCTGCGTGGTGGCAGGTCCGATGTTCAGGCATCGGCTTGCGGTGACGACGGGTGAGCGCGTTGAACGTGATGGCTATGGGTATTGTGATTTGGTGCTTGGCGTAGCCACATAATCAACCGTCGCCCTGGCGAAAGCCAGGGCCCATAACCACCGAGCTTTGTTGTGAGAGGGATTGTGGGCCCAGCGCCGCGCGACAATCAGCACTTGGGGTAATGGGTCCTGGCTTGCGCCAGGACGACGATGGGGTTGATGCGGGCGGGAGTACTCAGGTTCGTAGCCCGCATGAGCGAAGCGATATGCGGGAACAGTTTCCCCGGGTATCGCTTTCGCTCACCCGGGCTACGCGGTTACGGCCTTACTTCGCAGCCTTCGCCTCATCATCCTCGCTCGGATACACCCCCCGCAGCACCTCCTCGAAATGGTCCTTCACCGCGTCGTTGCAGAGGCAGGAGCGCATCCGCAGGCCGGCGAGGTTGCGGACCACGATCGAGCCGCGGCGGGTTTCCAGCACGCCTTCGGCTTTGAAGCCCTGGATCACGCGGCTGGTGTAGCTGCGGCCGACGCCGAGCAGGGTGGAGAGTTGTTCGTGGGTGAGCGGCACGACGCCGTCGCCGTCGGTGCGCTCCATCGCCGAGATGATCCATTTCGCCGCGCGTTGCTCGATCGAGTGGATCGCGTTGCAGGCGGTCGACTGGAAGATCTGCGCCAGCATGCAGTCGGCGTAGCGCGCGAAGATGTTGCGTACCGAGATCGATGTGAGCTTGGCGGTATCGAGCTTGCTGATCGGCAGGCGCGCGAACGGCCCGCCGAACTTCACGGTAATGCGGGTATAGGCCGGCAGGAAGCCCTGGCTGACGATGCCGCCGACCGCGCCTTCGCGGCCGACCAGGATGGTCTCGACGTCGCGGCCGTCCTCGTTCGGCACCATGTAGGAAACGAGGCTCGGCCCGCATGGAAAATGCACCGTCTCGACATCGTCGCCGGGATTGTAGAACAGGTCGTTGGCCGCGGCGTCGACCTGCGACAGATACGGCGCGATCAGCGCGTAGTCGGCGGCACTCAGCCGGCGCAGCAGATTGTTGAACGGCCGGTCAGTCGTGCCGGCCACCTCGGTCCGTTTCGTGAGCATTGGAAATTCCTGTGTTCCAACGCTGACGATAATCGAAAAGTTCCGGCTTTTATGTGCACTAGTGAACAGACGGCGGCGTTCTGATGTGGTGGGTTTCATGCCGGGAACCGCCGGCGTGCTTTCGAGGCGCCGGCAGCGGGCCACCGTTCCGGAGGTCGATCCGGATTTCATAAATCATCAAGAAGTGGACTGGCGTGACATGCAACCCGCCCCCTGTGACTGCATGCCCGGTGACGTCCTGATCGTCGAGGACGATCCGATCATCGCGCTCGATTTCGAGGACACCATCATGAGTTTTGGCGTGGCCGCGGTCCGCACCGCGGCCAGCGTCGCGCGCGCGCTCGAACTGATTGCCGGGCGCGTACCGGATTTCGCGTTGCTCGATGTGGGATTGATCAGGGGCGAGAAGACGTTCGCGATTGCCGAGCGGCTCGATGCGCTTGATGTGCCCTATGTGTTCATCACCGGCTACGGCTCGGACGTGCGGCTGCCGCCATCGCTTGCGGAAAAGCCGCGGCTGAACAAGCCGTGCTCGAGCGAGGTGCTGGAGGCGGCGTTGAGGCGGAAGAAGGTTTGACGTTCTTCCTTCTCCCCTTGTGGGAGAAGGTGGCGCGAAGCGCCGGATGAGGGGTACAGGTCTATCCGTTAGAACACACTCTCGCGGAGAGATACCCCTCACCCGGATCACATCTGACGATGTGATCCGACCTCTCCCACAAGGGGAGAGGTGCAGCGTGCGTGTGGCAAGAGGATCTCAATTCACCAAGCGCTACTTCCCCGAGCCGATGCACAGCTGCGCCAGGTCGGCTTCGACGCCCTTGAAGAGCTTGACAGGCGCGCCTGCCGCGAGGGCCTCGTCCTTCTTGATGGAGGCGGTCAATGCCGGAGCGGCCTGCTCGACCAGATCGAGATAGCGGTCGAGGGCTTTCGACTTCCTGCTCGCAATGAACTTCTCGGCTGCTTTCTCGACGGCGTCGGTCGGGTCGTTGCTCGTATCCCCGGTTTCAAGTGGAGATACAAATCTCAGTTTGACGCGGTAGACGAGAAGATAGCGGCTGAAGTTCTCGATGATCGGATCAAGCATCTTCACCTGCCGCGCAGGCGCCGTGATCGCGAGATATTTTTTTACGTCGGCGTTCTGCTTTAGCTTTTCCAACTCGGCAGAATCAGGAAATTTTTCGGCGTAGGCCTTGGCGTCGTACAGGGTCGACATGCGCTCCGTGAAGCGCAGGCTCCAGTTGATGAGGAGATCGCGGCCACGCGCTTCGAGCAGCTCCGGCTTCAATCCCTTGTCGCTGCTGAGGCAGGCTGGATCGGCATCCCGGCGCAAGCCTTCGCCAAGCCTGGCGATTAGCATCTTGCCGTAAGGCGCAGCGTAAGCATCGCGGATCAACGCTTCCCGTTCGGCGGCGGTCTGAAGCGGCGCCTGAGCCGACGCCAGCGAGGGCGCAAGCAGCAGCGTAGCGGTGATGAATAGTTTTCGAAGCCTCACGTCGGCAACTCATGGATCAGGCCCGGTCCATGATCGGCCGGGCCTGATATGGTCGCTTGAACCGCGCACGCGGTTCATCCTTCTTGCCGTCAACCTCTCCACGTCGTCATGGCCGGGCTTGTCCCGGCCATCCACGTCTTTCCTTGCAGCGGAGCCAAAGACGTGGATGCCCGGCACAAGGCCGGGCATGACGAATTTGGTGCGGCGGCGTTCGGCGCGACTACACCGGCTTCGGGTCGAGCGTGGTCGAATACAGCTCGACGTCGGCGCGATCGCGCAGGCTCACCGTCAGCTGGCCGCTCTTGCCGTCGATCTTGACGTGACCGAAGAACTGCATGCCGGCCGAGGGCGGCAGGTTCTGGTTCTCCAGCCCCGGCGCCTTGATGAACTTCACCTCGGGACCAAAGGTGTTGTCGAGCTCGTTCGGGCCGAAGGTACCGGCGTGCAGCGGGCCGGAGACGAATTCCCAGAACGGGTCGAAATCCTGGAACTGCGCCTTGTTCGGATTGTAATAGTGCGCGGCCGCATAATGCACGTCGGCGGTCAGCCACACCGTGTTGACGATGCCTGCGGTCTTGATGAAGCGCAGGATATCGGCGATCTCGAGTTCGCGGCCACGCGCCGGTCCGTCGCCCTGCGCGAAGGCTTCCGAGCCCTTCTTGTTGGTGGCATCGTCATAGACGATGATCGACAGCGGCATGTCGGACGCGATCACCTTCCAAGTGGCGCGCGAGTTGAGCAGCGCGCGCTTCAGCCAGGCGAGCTGCTCCGGTCCGATGAAGTAGGCGTCAGGGCCGTATTCGGTCTGCAGGTTCGGACCGTTCGGACCGCGGTAGCTGCGCTCGTCCAGCATGAAGACGTCGAGATGCGGGCCGTAGCTCAGCGTGCGGTAGACGCGGCCGGGCTCGACGATGCTCTCGCGCATCGGATACATCTCGTGGAAGGCGCGGGCGGCGCGCGCCGCGAGCAGCGTGATGTCGCGCTCCTTGTAGGCGTCGGGCAATTGCTTCGAGGTCGACCAGTTGTTGGTCACCTCGTGGTCGTCCCACTGTACGAAGATCGGCACCTCGGCGTTGAAGGCGCGCAGATTGGCGTCGAGCATGTTGTATTTGTGGGCGGCGCGGAATTCATTGAGCGTCTCGGCGACCTTGGACTTCTCCTCGACGGTGATGTTCTTCCAGATCTTGCCGTCCGGCTGCTTCTGCTCGGACTTGATGACGCCGTCGGCATAGATGGTGTCGCCGGAATGCAGGAAGAAATCCGGCTTGTGCTTCTTCATGGTCGAGAAGGTGAACATGCCGCCGTCGTCGGGGTTGATGCCCCAGCCTTGCCCTGCGACGTCGCCGCCCCAGACAAAGGAGACGTCGCGGCGGTCGCTCGGCGCGGTGCGGAAGCGGCCGACCACGGGCTCGCCGGCAATGTCGGTATGCGAGAGGTCGCGGAAGCGGACGCGGTAGAAGATGTCCTGGCCCGACGGAAGATTCTCCAGCAGCATTTTGGCGGTGAAGTCGCTCTCGGGAAGTGCTGCGATCGGCGGCAGCGCGCGGACGTCCTTGAAGGCCTCTGATGTGGCGACCTCGACCATCATCTGCGCCGGCCGGTCGGCGCGCGCCCAGACCACGCCGCCGTCGACACCGACATCGCCGGACTGCACGCCATGGGTGATCACGGGACGATCGGCCGCGCGCGACAGATAGGGCATCGCAATCAGCCCGACGCCGGTCGCCGCTGATGTCGACAGAAAGCGTCTGCGGGTGACGTTGCGCGAAAACCGGGTCGTCATTGGGGAGCCTCCTCAGGTGCAGCGCGACACTGCGCCGCAGGCGGGGAGAGAGGTAGGAAAACTTTGTGACGGTGGGATTACAGACGTTCCCCCTCTCCCCGTTCTTACGGGGAGAGGGTTGGGGTGAGGGGCTCTCTCCGCGAGCGTGCTCTATCGATAGACCTGTACCCCCTCACCCGGATCGCAAGAGCGATCCGACCTCTCCCCGCAAGCGGGGAGAGGTGAAGCCTACGCCGTCCCCGCGGCCCTGAACTGGGCGCTGGCACGCTGCAGGTTCTGCGGCATGCTCATCAGCAGCAGCTTGCGGTCGGCGACCGCATTGTGAAACTGCTCGAGCGCGATGTTGAAGGCGGTCAGCGTGCCCTGCTCGATGGCGCCGTGCTCGAAGCAGATCAGCGTGTCGCGCAGGATGTCGTCGGCTTCGGTCTGCATCTGATCGAGTTCGTCGGTGGAATCGCAACTTCGCGCGGTGCGCAGCATGTCGAGCAGGCGCTCGCGCTGCGAAGAGTTGGTGTTGCGCTCGTCCTTCTTGAGATAACCGGCGAACCAGGCGCCGGCCGAGCCCATCGCCGACAGCGCCATCAGGCTCCACCAGATGTAGTCGCTGTAGCGGTCGAGGAAGGTTTTTTCCTCACCGTCGACGAAGGCGGCGGCGCCGGGATGGGCGGGGATGGTGGCGTCCTTGTCGGTGTCGGGTGTCTCGATGCGGGCGGCGAGCGGGAAGTCGTTCTTCAGTGACTGGCGGACGCCGAACAGTTGCCGCGTGAAGGCGGCCACCGTCGATTCCGACAGGCCTTTGCGGGCCACGATATGATGCGAGAAGCTGATGGTCTTGACTTCTTCCTCCGGCCGGTCGGAGGCGCCGAGCGAGCCCGCGGGGATCTCCGAGGCTTCATAGGCCGGATGGTTCTGCGCGATCGCTTCGGCCGCGTCGATGGCGAGGAAGGTCGGCGCGCCGCCGTCACGGCTGGAGGCGGTGATCGCGTCGATCGTGATCTTGCTGCCGCCGGGGCCGACGGCGAGATAGGCATCGGCCTTCTGGTTCTTGATCGCTTCCGCCGCTTCATTGGCCGGGAACTGGATGATCTCGACCTTGAGCGGGTCGACACCGTATTGCTGCAGGATCACCTTCAGCAGATTGACGTTGGCCGGCGTACGGCCGACCACGCCGATCTTGCGCCCGGCAAGTTGCGTGATCTTGGTGATCTTGGCGGCCTTCTTGCCCTTGCCCTTCGCAGGCGGCGGCGCCCAGAGCACCACGACGTTCTTGCGCAGGGTCGCGACCGCCTGCGCATTCTTCGGCACTTCGAGATCACCGCGGATGATGGCGAGATCGGCCTTGCCGTCGGCGAGCGTCTGTGCGCTCGCAGTGGCGCCATCGGTCTGCACCGGGCGGAGCTTCACCATGCTGTTGTGCTGATTGTTGAAGGCCTGCGCCAAGGTCTGCACGACCCTGAGGTCATCGCTGTTGGCGGGGCCGACGGCGATCCGCAAAGTGACCGGGCGCATCGCAAAATAATAGCCGGCCGCCAGCGCGCCGATCAGGGCGAGAACGCCGGCGATCAGGACGAAAGTGAGCCGCCGTACCGCCGAACGGGGCGATTTGGGCTGGACATCCGCAGGGCCGGGGCCGTCGGTCATCGATCTCGCAGACAATCCTGTGGGGCCAATTCTCGTCACTGCCAACGCGCTTACCTTGAATATTCTAGCAAATTCCTTGCCCGGCCGTGGTGACATCTGCGTCATGGTTACCAGCGGCCATAGGACGCGCTTTGGCGGCGGTTTCGGTCATATTTTTGGCGTGGACCCATCACCGGCCCCACCTCGTTTAAGGTAAGGTCGGTGGAAATACGGAGGTGGTTCATGATCGAGCGGTTGTCGGCGGAGGCACGGAAGGCGGCGCTCTGGGAACTCGCGGGCTGGTCCGACGTGGCGGGCCGGGAGGCGATCGCAAAGACCTTCGTGTTCAAGGATTTCAACGAGGCCTTCGGCTTCATGGCCCGCGCGGCGCTGGTCGCCGAGAAGAACGACCACCATCCGGAATGGAAGAACGTCTACAAGACGGTCGAAGTGGTGCTGGCGACCCATGACGCCGGCGGGGTGACCAAGCGCGACATCGATCTCGCCAAGGCGATGAACACGATCGCAAGGCAGCTCGGGGTGAGCTGATCACCTTGCGGTGAAGGTCTGACATCCCCAGATTCCTGATGACGCCGATCCGCGGCGCCGAGGAGCCATGTCATGGCAACGAGCGAACATAGCGTGGGGTTTGAGCCGGCCGACCGCCTGGCGCAGGACCGCGACAGCGTGCGCCGCCGCTTCTGGATCAAGTTCAAGCAGGTGTTCGCGAAGCTGCCGTTCGCGGAAGATTTGCTCGCCGCCTATTACTGCGCCTTCGACAAGGAGACGCCGCGGCATGTTCAGGCGGCGCTGCTTGGCGCCATCGCCTATTTCATCCTGCCGTTCGACTTCGTGCCCGACATGCTGCCGGTGCTCGGCTTCACCGATGACGCCGCGATTCTTGCCACCGCGCTGCGCATGGTCGCAACGCACATCACGCCGGAGCATCGCGAGCATGCGAGGGCCGCGCTGAAGCGGGGCGTGGTCGAAGAAGCGGAATAAGCCGCATACCCCGTCATTGCGAGGAGCGAAGCGACGAAGCAATCCATGCCTCCGCATATGTGGAGAGATGGATTGCTTCGCTTCGCTCGCAATGACGGCGAGTCGGGCTACGGTCCTCCCGAGGTGCGCGAGCTAGCGCTTCTCGCCGCCGCGGACTTGCGCGCGGGCATTGTCCGCTTCCCATGTCTGGAACTGCTTGAACAGCGCCTCCTTCTCGGCGTCGGTCTGCAGCTTGGCTGCGGCCGGCGACCGCTTCAGGAATTCGTCGAAGCGGCTGCGGGTGACGGCTTCGACGTTATGCTTCTCCAGCCATTGCTTGGCCGCCGGCAGCCGGTTCCAGTCCGGCAGCGGCGCCGCCAACGAGACTTCCTTCCACTTCGGATGGAAGGGTGAATTCTGGAATGTCGGGAATTTCGTGAAGAAGACATCCACGAACAAAGCGAGCTTGCGATAGCGCTCGGTATTCGGCGCCCAATTATAGGCGGCAAGCACCGCGGGCACCGCGATGGTGTCGACGCGTTCCTGGTCGCCGATCAGGTTCGGATAGTCCTTGGCGTTCAGGCTCGCCGGCAGGTAATCGCCTTGCAGCGCCTTGGCGTATTCGACCGGGACCAGATGAAAGCGGTCGTCCTTGAACTGGCCGACCGCCTTTGACGGCTTGCCTTGCACCGCGATGACGGCGTCGATCTCGCCGGCCTTCATCCGTTCGAGCGCGATGCGCTGCTCGACATAGACGAACTTCGGTTTGATGCCGAGCCGCTCGAACACCACCATCGCGGTGACGAAGGTGCCGCCATTGGGAAGATCGACGCTCACGGTCTTGCCCTCGAGCTCCTTCAGGCTCTTGATCGCCTTCGGCGCGATGACATGCATCTCCTCATTGTAAAGCTTCGTCACATAGGTGAACTGCTTCTTGATGTCCTTGGCGATGCCCTTCTTCTCGAGATAATCGAGCGTGTCGGCGCGCACGATACCGAGATCGACACCCTGCAGGAACAGGATGTCGGCCACGCTCTGCACCGAACCGCGCCCGACGATCGGCAGTACGCGCAACTTGTTGCCGTCGTCGAGCACGGAAGCGAGATCGGCACCGAACTGAACATAGGTACCGCCGATCGTGCCCGAGATCAGCGTCACCGTATTGGCATTGAGGCTTTGCTTCGTGCTGACAGAGCCGAACTGGAAGATGGCCTTTAGGCTTTCGCTCACCTTCGCCGGATCGTACTCGGTTTCCTCAGCGCGCGCCGAGAGGCCGCACGCCATCATGATGGCGATCAACGCCAGTCCAAACAAACGTCGCATATGTCCCTCGAGTTGTTAGTCTTGCATCTGCGCAAGACGCTGCTGGGCATGCTGCGAGCCGAGCTCGGCCGCCCTGCGGTACCAGATCCGCGCTTGCGCGGGATCGGGCTTGACCGAACGCGCATCGCTGGTGCGCAGCACGTCGGGATCGTAGGTCCGCGCCAGCAGCAAGGCGGCGTCGGCGTCCTCCGCATCCGCAGCGCGCTCGAGCAGCAGGCGTGCCGAGGCGATGTCGCCGATCGCCAGCATGCTGTTCGCCCGCTTCAACAGCGCCGTCAGCTCGCCGGAATCGAGCCGCCGTGCGGGCGGCGCGGCTGGTGGCGCTTCCGCCATGGCGCGGCTCTTGATTGCCTCCTGAAAGGCGGCCGCCATTCGCGCGCGCATGGGATCGTCCGCCATGGACTGTGGCTCAACCTGCGCAATGGGTTCGACGGCTCGACGTTCAACTGCTTGGGGTTCAACGGCTTGCGCTGTTGCGATCCGGGTCTCGGCCGGCGAAGCGCCGGTCAGCGATGCCTTGGCATGGGTGATGATGTCGCGTGTAGCATCGACGGACAGGAGCGCGACGGCCAGTGCCACGACGGACGCGGCCACCAGGACGAGGCGGATCCGCGAGCGGCTGCGCACGTCATGCCGCTCGTCGACGATGTCGTCGACCGTGTTCGAGAGAAAGAGCGGGACCGGCTCGTCCGCGCCGCTTTCGATAGTCGCCCGCGTTGCCCGCTTGTAGCGATAGTGTGCGAATTCGGGTTCGTTGATGCCTTCGTTATCGGAGCCGGTCGGTGGATCCGACGACGGCAAGCGTATTAATTGTCCCGCCATAGTAGTGATGCTTCCTCGTTACTGTTACGCAACGCCGGGCATCTTCGGTGTCTGGTTGTTATTTTTATTGGGGTCCTCAGAACGCCCGCGCCGGGAACTATTCGCATTGTGAATCAGCCGAAAAAAACGGCCCGGAGCAGCGCGAATTGGGATTTGTTTTGGCTCGATTGAGGCAGAGGCGCCCAATTCAGTGAATTAAAGTTGCACGGTGAGCGCGAGATTCTTGCGCGGTGAAACCGCAGGGCCTCTTTACGGAAGTCTCAGTGAGGACGCAGAACGTAGCCCGCATGAGCGAAGCGACATGCGGGGCTTCTTTCGTAAGCGGATAGAGCGTTCCCGGATGTCGCTTCGCTCATCCGGGCTACGGTAGTCCCTCAGCTTCCCGGATGCAGAATCACCTTGCCCATCGCCTTGCGGCCGGCGAGCACCTTCAAGGCTTCCGCAGTCTGCGAGAGCGGGAAGGTGCGGTCGACATGCGACGAGATCTTTCCTTCCGCGGTCCACTGCACGAGCTTCTCGAGATTCTTGCGGTTCTTCTCCGGATTGAGTCGCGCCCACGCGCCCCAGAACACGCCTCTGATGTCGCAGCCCTTCAGCAGCGCGAGATTGAGCGGCATCTTCGGAATGTCGCCGGCGGCAAATCCGATCACCAGGAAGCGGCCTTCCCACGCGGTCGAGCGCAGCGCGGCTTCGGCATACGAACCGCCGACCGGATCGAAGATGATGTCGGCGCCCTTGCCGTTCGTCAGCTTGCGCAGGCCTTCCTTCAGATCTTCCTTGGCGTAGTTCAGCGTCAGCTCGGCGCCGTGCTGTTTTGCGAAGGCCAGCTTTTCATCTGACGACGCGCAGGCGATCACCTTCAGGCCCATCAGCTTGCCAAGCTCGCAGGCTGCGAGTCCGGTGCCGCCGGCGGCGCCGAGCACGGCGAGGGTTTCGCCCGGCTTCGGGCTGGCGCGATCTTCCAGCGCATGCAGCGCGGTGCCGTAGATGATGATGATCCCTGCGGCGCGGTCGTAGTCGAGATTGTCGGGAATCTTCACGATCGAATTCGCCGGCAGCGCGATCTTGTCGCGCGCGCCATTGTGGCCGCAGGAGGCGACGACGCGATCGCCGACCTTCAGATCAGTGACACCGTCGCCAACGCTCTCGATCACGCCGGCGACTTCAGCGGCCGGCGAGAACGGGAACGGCGGTTTGATCTGGTACTTGCCCTGGATCATCAGGATGTCGAAGAAGTTCAGCGCCGCCGCCTTGATAGCGATCACGGCTTCGCCGAGGCCGGCCACCGGATCGGGCACGTCAGCCAGCACGAGATCGTCGGGTTGGCAGTATTGCGAGCAGAGAATGGCTTTCATGGACACACCTGATTTATCGTCGGACGTGGAAAGGTTCTCTGCTTCTTGCCGGATTTGAGGCTGGGCCACAATACGACGCGGAAGGATCAAACTATGTTTGAAAAAGGCCTCTTGGCGCAGAAGCGCATCCTGATCACCGGCGGCGGCTCCGGCCTTGGCGCGGCGATGGGCCGACGTTTCGCAGAGCTCGGCGCGGAGCTGATCATTTGCGGCCGCAGGCTGGAATTACTGGAGGAAACTGCAGCAACATTTCGCAGTGAACTCGGTGCGAAAGTGTCGACCGCGCGCTGCGATATCCGCGATGGCGCAGCGGTCGAAGCGATGATGGATCAAATCTGGCAGAACGCGCCGATTGACATACTCGTCAACAATGCTGCCGCAACTTTTATTGCGCAGTCCGAGCATCTGTCATTCCGCGCGGCGGACGCGATCCTGGCACCAACGCTGCACGGCACGATGTATTGCACGCTCGCCGCCGGCCGGCGCTGGATCGAGGGAAAACACAAAGGCGTCGTGCTCTCGATCCTCTCGACCTCGACCGTCACCGGCCGCGCCTTCACGGTGCCGTCGTCGATGGCCAAGACCGCGGTGCTGGCGATGACCAAGAGCCTTGCGGTGGAATGGGGTCCGAAGGGCATCCGCACGGTGGCAATCGCGCCAGGCGCGTTCCCGACCCCCGGCGCCACCGGGCAGCTCCGCCCCGAAGGCCGCGACGAAGGCTGGGCGCATCGCGTTCCGCTTGGCCGCGCCGGCGAACATTCGGAACTCGCCAATCTTGCCAGCTTCCTGATCTCGGACCAGGCCGGTTACATCAATGGCGAGATGGTGGTGCAGGATGGCGGCGCGCACTTACGCAGTTCCGGCGCCGAGGATCTGCTGCGCTGGACCGAGGAGCAATGGGCCAGCCAGCGTGCGTCTCGTACCAAAGGCTGAGGGCGGCGCGACCACAGAAGCGCGGCCGGCGCATCGGCTAACTGCCTTCCCAAAAAGAGATTTCCCCGCTATCCCTGCCCGCGGGCGGTGGGGGCTGCCGGGCCATCTTCAGGTCACAATGATGGGGGAACCAGTTGTCCGTGCGGCAAATTGTGACATCGTTGATTGTGGGTACGCTGGTGTGCGGGCTGAGTTCCGCTGCGCTCGCGCAAGCCAAGAAGGACGCGGCCAAATCGACGCCGGCGCCTGCGGCCAAGCCTGCGCCGTCGGCGGCAGCAGCTGCAGCTGGCGGGGCTGAACCGACCCTGATCGGCCAGTTCGGCACCTGGGGCGCCTATACGGCGACGCCAAACGGCAAGAAGGTCTGCTTCGCGCTGGCCAAGCCGTCCTCGTCGAAGACCAACCCGCCGAACAGGCCGCGCGATCCGGCCTATGCCTTCGTCTCGACCCGGCCGTCCGAAAAGGTCGTCAACGAAGTCTCGATCATGATCGGCTACGCGCTGAAGCCGGGTTCCGAATCGACTCTCGAGGTCGGCGGCGGGTCGTATGCGATGTACACCCAGGGCGACGGCCTCTGGATCAAGAATGCGGCCGAGGAGGAGCGAATGGTGGAAGCCATGCGCAAATCCGCCGAGGTGACCGTCAAGGGCGTCTCATCCAAGGGTACCGAGACCACCGACACGTTTTCGCTGAAGGGCCTGGCGCAGGCGCTCGACCGGCTGTCGCAGGACTGCCGACGCTAAACTAAACTGCTCGATTTGCGGTATTTCGAGGCTTTCCAGCCCGGTCTGGAAGGCCTATTTGAGGTTTCATGACCGACACCATGACCAGCCCGACCGACGCTGGCGCCAACGCGCCGCTCGAAAAGCTTCCGCTCGAAGCCTATGTGCCGCCGGCCAAGCCGTCGCTGATCGGGCTGTCGCGTGCCGAGATCGCCGACCGCCTCGGCGAGATCGGGGTCGCGCCCGCGCAGCGCAAGATGCGCACCCAGCAGCTCTGGAACTGGATGTATCTTCGCGGTGCCGCGAATTTTGGCGAGATGACCAACGTCTCGAAGGATATGCGCGCCGAGCTGGAGAAGCGTTTCACGGTCGACCGTCCCGAAGTGGTGGCCGAGCAGATCTCAAATGACGGCACCCGCAAATGGCTGCTGCGGCTGCCGAGCGGCGAGAATTTCGAGCGCCCGCACGAGGTCGAGTGCGTCTACATCCCCGAGACCGATCGCGGCACGCTGTGCGTCTCCTCGCAGGTCGGCTGCACGCTGAACTGTTCGTTCTGCCACACCGGCACGCAGCGGCTGGTGCGCAACCTCACCGCCGGCGAGATCGTCGGCCAGGTGATGGTGGCGCGCGATCGCCTCAACGACTGGGCCGACCGCGAGGACGGCACGCGCCGCGTCACCAACATCGTGATGATGGGCATGGGCGAGCCGCTCTACAATTTCGACGCGGTGCGCGATGCGCTCCTGATCGTCGGCGACAATGAAGGCATCGGCATCTCCCGCCGCCGCATCACGCTGTCGACCTCGGGCGTGGTGCCGAACATCGCGCGCACCGGCGAGGAGATCGGCGTCATGCTTGCGATCTCCCTGCATGCGGTGCGCGACGAGCTGCGCAACGAGCTGGTGCCGCTGAACCGCAAATATCCGATCAAGGAACTGCTGCAGGCCTGCCGTGATTATCCGGGCGCCTCGAACGCGCGGCGCATCACCTTCGAATATGTGATGCTGAAGGGCGTCAACGATTCGCTCGATGACGCGAAGCTGTTGGTGAAGCTGCTCAAGGGCGTTCACGCCAAGATCAATCTGATTCCGTTCAATCCGTGGCCCGGCACCAAGTACGAGTGCTCGGACTGGGACCAGATCGAAAAATTCTCCGAATACATCTTCAACGCCGGCTATTCCTCGCCGGTCCGCACCCCGCGCGGCCGCGACATCCTCGCCGCCTGCGGGCAGCTGAAGTCGGAGACCGAAAAGCTCTCTGCCCGCGAGCGCCAGGCGCTGCGCGCGATGGCGATGACGGATTGAGTGTTGTGACGACTCTCTCCACCGTCATTGCGAGCGCAGCGAAGCAATCCACATCTACGCTTGCTTTGCGATGGATTGCTTCGTCGCTTCGCTCCTCGCAATGACGGGGAATTAGCCCCATGGCACTGATCGGCCGCCTGTTCGTGATCTTCTTCGGCTTCCTGCTCGCCTGCTTCGTGGCAGGGATCATCGTGGTCGGTGCGGTGCTGTATCCGGAGATCAGCGATTTCGGCGGGCAGATCGACCAGAGCGCGATCAATGTCGTGCTCGGGTTCGTTTTCATCTTCATCTCTGGCTTCGCGCTGCTGCCGGCGTTGATCGTGGTGCTGATCACCGAAGCGTTCAACATCAGGAGCGTGCTGGCCTACGCGATCGGCGGCGCGATCGTGGGGGCGGCCTGCTATCTCGGGCTGACGCCGTTTGATCCGAACACGATGCATTTCGATGGCATCGTGCGCCGGCACCTGGAGATCATGACCGGGGCCGGCATTGTCGCAGGGCTGGTTTACTGGCTGGTCGCCGGTCGCACCGCGGGCGCCTGGCGCGTGCCGCCGCGCCACCTCCGGCCGCCGCCGCCGCTGCCGTCACGATCACGGCCGTTGTGATGCTTTTCATACATCCCCGCCTCGGCTAAACCGCGCGCCATGAACCGGACCGGACTTGTCATCGCGCTCGGGCTATCGCTCATCATCGGGTTGCTGTTCGGGATCTTTCCCGAGCTCGACCTGAAGCTCGCCGCGCTGTTCTACGATGCCGCGCAGAAGGCGTTCCCGCTGAAGCTCAATGCGGTCGCAGCCTTCGCGCGCGATGCGGCGATGTGGGTTGCGTGGGCGTTCGTGCTGCCGGCGCTTGCGGCGATCGTGGTGAAGTTTTTGCGGCCGGATCGGCCGATGTTGATCTCGGGCCGCGCCGCGATCTTCCTGCTGGTCACGATCATCCTGTCCGCGGGCATCCTCACCAACCTCACCTTCAAAAGCTATTGGGGCCGGCCGCGGCCGGTGGTGGTGACGCAGTTCAACGGCGACCAGCAATTCGTGCCGTGGTGGGATCCGCGCGGCACCTGCGCGCGCAACTGCTCGTTCTTCTCCGGCGAGGGCGCGACCGCGTTCTGGACCTATGCGCCGGCAGCGCTCGCGCCGCCGGCCTGGCGGCCGCTGGCCTATGCGGCGGCGACCGTGTTCGGCGTCACCACCAGCGCGCTGCGGATGGCGTTCGGCGGGCACTTCTTCACCGACGTCGCGATCGCGGGCCTCGTCACCTTTTTCGTGATCTGGCTGGCCTACGCCCTGATCTACCGCTGGGCCGCGACCCGCCTGACCGACGCGCAGGTCGATGCCGCGCTGACCCGGCTGGCCCAGCCCGGCCACCGCCTGTTGCAGCGCCTGCGCGGGCGCAAGCCGGACCCCGCAGTCTAGCCATTAAACGCGTGCCCGCGCCCACGAAATTTGTTATTCGCGCAAGCTAACAGACCTCACCTTTCGACCGATTGGACGCTCCATGACCACGATCCTGAAAAGCCTGCCCACGGGGGAAAAAGTCGGCATCGCCTTCTCCGGCGGTCTCGACACGTCAGCGGCATTGCTCTGGATGAAGCAGAAGGGCGCCCGCTGCTACGCTTACACCGCCAATCTCGGCCAGCCCGACGAAGCCGACTATGACGAGATCCCGCGCAAGGCGATGGAGTTCGGCGCCGAGAAGGCCCGCCTGGTCGATTGCCGCATGCAGCTGGTCCATGAAGGCATCGCCGCGATCCAGTCCGGCGCCTTCCACATCTCGACCGGCGGCATCACCTATTTCAACACCACGCCGCTCGGCCGCGCGGTGACCGGCACGATGCTGGTCTCGGCGATGAAGGAGGACGGCGTCAACATCTGGGGCGACGGCTCGACCTTCAAGGGCAACGACATCGAGCGCTTCTATCGCTACGGCCTGCTGACCAATCCGTCGTTGCGCATCTACAAGCCCTGGCTCGACCAGCAGTTCATCGACGAGCTCGGCGGCCGCGCCGAAATGTCGGCGTTCATGACCGCGCAGGGCTTTGCCTATAAGATGAGCGCCGAGAAGGCGTATTCGACCGACAGCAATCTGCTTGGCGCCACCCATGAGGCCAAGGATCTCGAAAGCCTCGACAGCGGCATCAAGATCGTCAACCCGATCATGGGCGTGCCGTTCTGGCGCGACGACTGCGCGGTGAAGGCTGAAAAGGTCGTGGTGCGTTTCGAGGAAGGCCAGCCGGTCGCGCTGAACGGCAAGACCTTTGCCGATCCCGTCGCGCTGTTCCTGGAGGCCAATGCGATCGGCGGCCGTCACGGCCTCGGCATGAGCGACCAGATCGAGAACCGCATCATCGAGGCCAAGAGCCGCGGCATCTACGAGGCGCCGGGCATGGCGCTCTTGCACATCGCCTATGAGCGTCTCGTCACCGGCATCCACAACGAGGATACGATCGAGCAGTACCGCATCAGCGGCATGCGACTCGGCCGTCTGCTCTACCAGGGCCGCTGGTTCGATTCGCAGGCGCTGATGCTGCGCGAGACCGCGCAGCGCTGGGTCGCGCGCGCCGTCACCGGCGAGGTGACGCTGGAGCTGCGCCGCGGCAACGATTATTCGATCATGAACACCGAGAGCCCGAACCTGACCTACGCGCCGGAACGACTCAGCATGGAAAAGGTCGAGGACGCGCCGTTCACGCCGGAGCACCGCATCGGGCAATTGACGATTCGCAACCTCGACATCGCCGATACGCGTGCGAAGCTCGGGCTCTATGGCAAGACCGGCCTGATCTCGAGCGGCGAGGGCGCGCAGATCTTCCAGCTCGAGAACGACAAGGGCGAGAAGAGCTGAGGGGGCGAGGTATCCCCGTCGTCATTGCGAGGAGCGAAGCGACGAAGCAATCCATCGCCCCGCATATGTGGAGCGATGGATTGCTTCGCTTCGCTCGCAATGACGGTCGAGTTGCGTAGGGTGGGCAAAGCGAAGCGTGCCCACCATCGCGAGCACGCCGTGAGTGGTGGGCACGTCGCTACGCTCCTTTGCCCACCCTACAAATTCACTTCACCCTCAGCGCATCCAGCAGCGAGCGGAATGCGCGCGCGTAGTCGGTGCCGACCTTGCCGATGTCCGGGCCCGCTGAAACCGCAACCGCCGCCTCCGTCACCGCGCCGAGCAACAGCCGCGCGAGGGGCTCGATCGGCTGCTTCGCAATCACGCCCGCTTCCATCGCGGCCGCCAGCGCGCGGGGAAATTTGCCGCCGAAATGTTTGGCGTCGATCTCGCGCCAGCGCTCCCAGCCAAGCACGGCGGGACCGTCGCGCAAAATGATCTGGCCGGTCGCGCCTTTCGAGCACGCCGCGAAATAGCCCTGCGTGCCCGCGGCCATTGCGGCCAGCGGGTCCTTCTCCGCGCGCGAGATGCGGTCGAGATCGGAGACCAGTTCAAGCGACGTCTGCTCGAACACCGCCGCGAATAGCGCCTCCTTGGTCGTGAAGTGATGATAGACCGCGCCCTTGGCGACGCGTGCGGCGCCGGCGATGTCGTCCATTGTTGTCGCGGCAAAGCCCCGCTCGCCGAAGATGCGCTTCGCCGCCTTGATGATCGCAGCCTGGGTCTTCTCGCGCCGTTCGGCCTGGGTTGCCATGGCGAATGTCTAGCGCAGTTCCACGTCGGCGCCAATTGACTTACCGACCGTCAGTCGATAAATACCGACTGATAGTCGGTAAGTATGGAGACATCACATGCCCACACTCGCAACCCTGCAAGCCTTCGCCGATACCGTTGAATCCAACGATCACGTCGGAGCCATCCAGAAATTCTACGCGCCTGACGCGAAGACGCAGGAGAATGATGGCGAGTGGCGGGTCGGCCGCGATGACCTGGCTGCGCGCGAAGCCGCGATCCTGGCCTCGGTTTCCGGCGTGAAGACCACGCGGCTCGGGCCGCTGCTGCTCAACGGCAATCACTCCGCGATCTGCTGGCGCTTCGAATTCACCGGCAAGGACGGCAAGGTCCGCAGCATGGAAGAGGTCGCGTGGCAGACCTGGCGCGGCGAAGAGTTGATCGAGGAGCGGTTCTTCTACGATCCGCAGCAGATGAAGCGGTGAGGTGGCCGATCACGACCCGCATCCGCGGTGCGCTCCCTCGCCCCGTTCTTTACGGGGAGAGGGTTGGGGTGAGGGGCTCTCTCCGCGCGGTGCGTTTTTTCAATTGCAGTTGATCACGGCGAGTCGGATAGAGCGGCCCTGCGGCGAATATCTAGCCATGCCCCTCACCCGGATCGCATCTGCGATGCGATCCGACCTCTCCCCGCAGAAGAGCGGGGCGAGTTGAAGTGCAACTCGCTGCTCTGCTGAATTATTCTTCTCGACAGCCCAAAACAAAAATGGCCGGGATCGCTCCCGGCCATTTTCTACTCGTAATGTCTCTTACTGCCGCGGCGGCGGAGGCGGTGCGGCATTCGCCTGGCCGCCGTTGAGCAGCGGGGTGATGCGGCGGACGGTGACGCGGCGGTTGATGCGGCTCGGGCCGTCGGTCTGCTCCTTCAGGTACTGCTTGCCGTAGCCCTGCGAGGTCAGGTTCTCCGCGGGCACGTTGAACTGCTGGGTCAGCAGTTCGGCGGCGGCCTGCGCGCGGCGATCCGACAGCGACAGATTATCGACGTCGTTACCGGTCGCATCAGTGTGGCCCTCGATCAGGAACACCTCTTGCGGGTTGGCCTGGATCGCCTGGTTGATGCCCTCGGCGATCACCTGGAGCCGCGCTGCCTGATCCGGCGGGATAGTCCACGATCCCAACTCGAAGGTGATCGTGTTGACGTCGATGCTCGGCATCGCCATGCGGACGTTCGGGCTGTAGCGGATCTCGTCGAGCGAGTAGCGCCGCTCGATCCGCTGCACCGGCGGGGCCCGCATTGTGTCGTAGATCACCTGCGGCGGCGCCTCTTCGGCGTCGACGATGTAGCGATCGTAGGGGATGTTGACCACCGGCGGCGGCACGTCGACATAGAAGCCGCCGACCGCGCGCGGATCGCGATAGCTGTTGTCGATGATGATGATCTCGCGGCCGCGCGGATCCCTGCGGACACGACGCAGCAAACTCCCGTCCGCGCCGACCACGGTAATGATCTCGCTGCCGTCCGGACGGATCACGACCGTGCGGGTTTCAGCGCCGACCGTCTCGGTGCGGATGTCGCGGGCGCCGTAGCGGAAGCGATAGAGATCGTTGCCGCGGACGTATTCCTGCCCGCCCGGGTCGCGGATGATGATGCGGTCCGGTTCGGTGTAGACGGTGCGGCCGCCCTCGACGACCTCCCGTCGCTGACTATGCATGTCCGCGATGGTCGCTCCGATCGCGACACCGGCGACAACGCCTGCACCAATGGCAAGCGGCGTCAGATCACGCTGCGGCGGACGCGGCGGGGGCGGTAGCGGTGTGACAACAGTCGGCGCGGCGCGGAAGGCCGGCGCGGCCGTCGGTGGCACGAATTGCGCGCGGCCGGGCGGAGGCGTTGCTGCGGCATTGCCGGGCGTGACGGTCGGACGTCCCTGGGCAGCCGGCGGGATTGGCGTCCCTGCGGGGAAAG
>JADMIO011204643.1_pt1 | contig 47947 bp, 47 predicted proteins | sample 8958161 | NCBI WGS metagenome assembly JADMIO01 (sample SAMN16585339, study PRJNA669376) | soil metagenome | isolation source: Crop rotation soil | place: USA: Cullars Rotation, Alabama | collected 2011
GCCGCGACTTCAAGTCACGTGAATTCCAAGCTTCGGATCCCACTGTGCTGGAAAGTCATCTCGATTCCTCTGTGCGATGAGTTGCTGTTTCCGATTCACCAACCCGAGTGCGTGACAACAAGAGCCGGTGTTCGGTTGTAAGTACCCAGCCTTCGCTAGGCGGTCCAGCAGAAGGTGAAAGTAAACCAGTCCTCCATATGGCTTCCATCTACGGAGGACATGCGCAACGCGGTCATAGTCGAGAGGCTTGCGCAAGCGCATCCACTGTTCGAGGTTGTTGCGGGCGCCGATGTCGTCGCCGGGAAAGAGGTCGAGCCGACCCATTCCCCGGAGCAGGGCGTATTCGGCGGTCCAGCGCCCCACGCCACGCAGTTCCACCAGCCGGGCCGCCGCCTGGTCATTCTCCAGATCTGCCCACGATTCCAAATCTAGCCTTTTTTCGGAAATCTCACGGCTTAGTTCGATTAGCGTGCGCGTTTTGGCGCCGCTGAAGCCTAGTGATCGCACTGTTTCCGGAGCCGACCCCGCAAGGTCTTCCGGCCTCGGAAACGCGTAGCTGACACCATTTCGGCCAGTGAACGCTAATCCGCACGCCGACGAGAGACGGTTGAGCAAAATAATGCCGACTGTCAGGCTCAGTTGCTGACAAGCGACGCCATTTACGACGCCTTCCCACACTGTTGGAAACCGAGGGGGCTTCACGCCACGGAACCGAGTGGAAAGCTGGCGCAGTCTGGGTTGTTTTGCCGCAAGTTCGTAGAAGGCCGTCAGATCGATGCGCAAGCCGAGTAGCCGTTCCAGCACCTGCACGAGCGCGTTTTTCCTGTCTCCATGTGAGCCTATGGCAGTCACTTCAAGCCGTGGTCTATCTATGCCTCCTGTTTGCGTGACGCTTACAAGCACCGGCTTGCGTCGAATAACCAAAACGCGCCTATAAGTCTCGCCGTCCCAGAAATCGACTTCGTTCTGCGGCCGGCGACGGAGCGCCCACGCGGTCAAATCGAGCCGGAACGGCGGTGTTGGATCGAGAGAGAAGGTCATGCGGCTCAAGCTCTCACCTCGACTCGCGTGGTCACCCGCACAACTCGCCGTGAGTATGCTCGCGTGATCACGGCTTTGAGTCCGGCGCGGAAAATTGGAGAGCCTCGCGAACCATTTGGTTCGCATAGCCCCATTCATTGTCATACCAGCTCATGACCTTGACAAGATCTTGATCGACAACCTGGGTCAGACTCAGATCGACGATGGAGGCGTGAGCCTGCTGAATTACGTCGGATGAGACGATGGGCTCTTTCGTCACGGCTAATACATCACAATAACGCTCGCTGGCAGCCTCCTCGATAAAGACTCGATTGACCTCTTCTACCGAGGTGTTGCGGGATGTGACGACAACAATGTCCGCCAGGGATCCGACAGCCACCGGCACTCGCACGGCCACGCCGTCGAATTTTCCTCTTAACTCCGGTAGCGCGCGGGCGGTCGCAAGAGCTGCTCCCGTGGAAGCGGGAATGAGGTTGGCGGCCGCTGCCCTGCCCCGTCGATAATCCTTGTCGCCAGAATCGACAATTGATTGAGAAGGGGTGTAGGCATGGATCGTCGTCATGGTGGCCTTCCTGATGCCGATGCGCCGGCCTAGGACCTCCACCACGGGCGTGATGCAGTTTGTTGTGCAACTCGCGCACGAAATAATTTGAGCGGGACTCTTCGGGAATTGATTCACCGCGTGGATCACGGTGGGAACATCCTCGCTTTTCGCAGGAGCGGACAGGATGACAAAGCGCGCTCCAGCCTCAACGTGCTTTACCAGATTGACTCGTTCTCTAAAGGCGCCCGTACACTCGAACACTACATCAACGCCCATTTCGCGCCAAGGCAGCTTGGCCAGATCTCTTTCCCTCAGAATGGGGTAATCCCTGCCGTCAATCTTTAGGCGGCCGTTTTGCGCATGGACTTCCTTCGCCCATCTTCCGTACACGGTGTCGAATTTCAAAAGATAGGCGAGATTATCCGCCGGTAACACGTCGTTGACGGCGGCCAGCTGCAACGCGGGATTGTCTAACACAATCTTCAGAGTCGCTCGGCCAATTCTTCCCAAGCCATTGATTGCGACGTTCAGCATCTCGTCTTTCTCCTCATGCAGTTTCGAGCGCGCGCGAGGCACTAGAGGTCATTCTCGAACCTCCACTTCGTAATCCCGGCCTTCCCAACGTTGCGCTTCGGTCCAGAAAAACGTAAAACGCACGGGCGTCCGCTGCTGTTTGGACACAGGGATATCGGCGAAGTGGGTCCCCAGGCCAGTGTCGACCGACACGCTGTCTTGGGCGATTTCCCATTCAGTGGATGTCCAATGCAGCAGGAAAGCTGCTTGAGTCTGAATCCGCAGGACCTCGCCGGCCACCATTGTCCGCACACGATGCTTCGGCTTCCAAACCTCCAGGTCCCTTCGACTCAGTTTTTTCAGGTAGCGCTCAGCCACAATCGGGATGCGGTCGAACACTTGGCCATCCCTGATGGAGCGGAGTAATTTGATGTACTCGGCATGGGCCCACATCAAGGGCATCGCCGCACCAGCGCACTGGCCGAAGTGCCTACTGTGGCCAGAGCGGTCAGGTTCGTCCCATACTTGCTCAGGAAGCAGGCCTCCTCGGGACGCGAATCCCTCCATCGCCCGGATAAATGGCTTTACATCTCGCCCGGCAGCAAACTCGTAGTGGCCCCGCTCGCCTGTCAGCAAGGGCCAGAGCCGTCCTTTGCCCCAGCCCTGAAAGGGCCCTCCGTCAGGACGTAGGCCATAGCCGTCGTGATTGTAGCGATGCCAGCAGGGGCCGTACGGAGTAACGACCTTGAGGACGGCGTCCACAACACGGAGCGAATCTTCGACCAATGTGTCTCCAGGGGATCGTATGCCGTAACGAACCAGCTCCAGAAATCCGGCGTCGACCACTTCCTTCGCAGGAAAGTCTATGCGTTCGCATGGTGGCCGGTTGTGGATTGTTAGAACACCACAGTTGGGATCTCCGAACGGTTCCACATTGTTAATATCGACTGGATTGATTCGAATATAGTGTTTCGCGATCCCTCGAACCAACGTGCCTTGCGTCGTAACCGTCCATCGCTCTATGTGGGACTCAAGGAAATCCGCGTACTCTTCGATAAATATTGCCATGCTCTGGTCGCCGTGACCTCTGGCGAAGTTCGCAGCACAGACGAGACCCGCGATGGTGGCGGCAAAGGTAGACGGGGAATACCCGCTATTTTCCTCCCATCGCTCCTGCTCGGTGACAGGTCCATGCCGAATGAGAAATCCGGCAGCGGCCTTCACCATTGGATAAGGCTCGAAATCGCCAAGTTCGCCCGCCTTCCACAGGCGCCATGCGAGCATGATGGGAAATGCCACCTGATCCAGCTGAATGCTGTGCCAATAGGGGGTTCCGTCAATCCAGAAGTTTTGCGCGAAGCCGCCATCCGGCTGTTGCGAGCACGCCAGGTACACCAGTGCCCGGCGTGCAGTTCCAGTGGCGCCGCATGCCAGCAGAGCGGTCACACTGTTAACCATGTCGCGCGTCCATACCAAGTGATAGCCGCCGAGGTCCTCGTCCCCCTTTGCCTCTCCCCAAGGAATACTCGCCGAGGCTATCACCGCTCCCACAAAAGTTTTGTCTTCATGTGCGAGGAGCAGGCTATGGCTAATGCAATAGAGGCGACCACCGTCGCCCGAACCATCCTTGAGGTCGACGATATTCTGAGTGGCGCGGCGCCATTGCTGGAGATACTTTTCCCGATGCTGTGCGAAGGGCACACTCAACGACTGGAAGAGCGACGTAATCGCGGCGTGAGCACTGTCACCGAATGCCAGACCAAGTGTGAAATGTGCGTCTTTCGGGAGGTCAATTTGTCCGATTACCGCAACATTGCCATCCTCGGCCCGTTCATACTCCCAGTCGAGTTTCAGATGTTTCTTCAGGTCTTGCCAACCGTCGGACGCGCCTACGTACCCGCAAGATGCCTTGATAAATCCAACGTTCGTACCCATGGCAAGGTAGATCCCATTCTTCCAGGCGAGGAGAATCGTAGTCCCCGCTACCTGTAGCCGTCGAGCGGAATTGCCCCATCCCCCGACATCCAGATGGGGTGCCAGCAGCGCGTATATTCTCAGGCGATTCATCCATGTAAACGTCGCTTCAACCTGTAGATGAATGAGCACGCATGGTTGATGGGGGTCCGCTACGATCTCCTTAATCAGCCGATACCGTCCTTCGTGGTCAGTGCTCTCGATACGGTAGCCAAGAGTGTGCTCCTCGATGTAAGAAATGGTACTCTCGAGATCGCGTTTCTCTTCATGGAAGAATGTTTCCCCGTCCGTGATGAGGAACTGCATATCACGCACCTGGGGGCGATCGATCGTGGGGTAATAGATTTCGTTCAAAATACCGTGCGATAAAGTGAACCAGACGCGGCTAGCGGTTGCATAGGCAGTGCCCACACCTTCCTTGGCACTGGAAGTCCAGCGCGGTGGGATTCCTGGGCGTCCGAAGGCGGCACCGGCATTGGTCGACCCATCGTCGCTCATTGCATCTCCTGACGATCCTATTGAAAGCTAAGAAAGTGGCTCAAAGAGCAAACGATTCTTCAAACACTGTCGCGAGTATGCGGCACAGCACGATCTCGGCATGAAGTGAACGCCAGTGTCTCTCCTACCAAGACGAGTGTAGAGCAGGAAGAGTCAAGATGCCGTCAAGAGACATGATCCACGCGTCAAGATGGCGTCTCCCTTTTTCGACCAAGCAGTTTTGACGATATTTTGACATTGTTAGTGCTAGTTTGAAGCTTGGCGATCGGGCTCTAGGCTGAGTCTGCGCGCTTCCTTGATCCGAAACGCGGATGTACCGAAGGCTATTAGCGGAAGGCACTTCGGCGACCTGCCGCTTGGGCTTGGCGCAAATAGCAGGAGTACTGAATGCAAATGATACAGCCAGTGCAAGTTCACGGAAGGAATTCTCACTATCATCGCTGGGGACTGATTCTCGCCGGCGGTGACGGCAAGCGGTTGCTTCCGTTGACGCGAAAACTCACCGGCGACGATCGCCCTAAGCAGTTTTGTGCCGTAGTGGGCAACGAAACGCTTCTGCACCAAACTCGACGGCGAGTTTCGCGATTGCTTCCGAGGTGGCGGACGCTGCTGATGCTGACGAGAGCGCACGAGACTTTCTATGCCGATCAAGTTGCCGGGATGGCATCCTCCAGCTTGCTGATCCAGCCTGCCAATCGGGGTACGGCACCTGCGATTCTTTACAGTCTGATGCGTCTTCGCGAAATGGATCCTAAAGGCGTTGTCGCCTTCTTTCCCTCGGATCACTATTTTTCCGATGATGAGGCCTTCGTCCGCCAAATCGATTCCGCATATACCATTGCCTCACTCCGACCGGAGGTTGTGGTCCTGCTAGGCGTTACGCCCGAGACCCCGGAGATGGAGTACGGTTGGATCGAGCCGGGCCGCCCTCTCGAGAACTCTCTATCAAGATACGCCTACCATGTCAGCCGTTTCTGGGAAAAACCACACCAGACGCTTGCTTCATCCTTGATGGAACGCGGTTGTCTGTGGAATAGCTTCGTCATGACTGGTCACGTTAACGCCTTCATGAATCTTATTCGGCACACGCTTCCCGAACTGATCAAATCGTTCGATTCCATTCGCCGAGCTCTATTCACAACAGCGGAACCGTCGGCAGTAAGAGACCTTTATTCGACGATACGCGCCGCAAGTTTTTCAGAGGACGTCCTTTCCGTGCAGCCGGATCATCTCGCCGTACTCCGCGGTACCGGCCTTGGCTGGAGCGATCTGGGAAAACCCAGCCGTGTCCTCTCAATACTGGATCGTAAGAATGTCCGAAAGGAATGGGGGACCAGGCCGGACCACGAAGAGAAATGGCGGGCCGCCGCTGAGGCAGCGACTGGGTAAGATGGCGGTTGTGTCGTCGAGACTTTGATTGCGATAACGAAGGATCCATGGGATTGAACGTCACACAAAAATTGATTCGCCACCACTTGGTTGAAGGGACCATGCTACCCGGCCAGGAAATCGGCATCCACATCGACCAAACACTGACTCAGGACGCTACCGGCACCCTGGTGATGCTCGAGCTGGAAGCAATGGGTCTGGATCGAGTCCGTACCGAGGTTTCGGTCCAATATGTGGATCACAATCTGATCCAGGAGGACTTTAAGAACCCAGACGATCACCTTTTTCTGCGTAGCGCCTGCCGGCGTTTCGGCGTCTGGTTTAGTCCCGCCGGGAACGGCGTTAGCCACCCGGTGCATCAGGAGCGATTCGGGAAGCCCGGCAAAACCTTGCTGGGCTCGGATAGCCACACGCCGGCCGCCGGAGCCATCGGTATGCTCGCGATGGGCGCCGGCGGACTCGAAGTGGTGCTTGCGATGGCGGGACAGCCCTTTCATGTCAAGATGCCGAAAGTGTGGGGTGTCAAACTTGCAGGATCGCTCCCGGACTGGGTTAGCGCGAAGGACGTAATCCTTGAAATGCTGCGACGGCATGGTGTTAGCGGCGGCATCGGCTGTGTCATTGAGTATTACGGATCAGGCCTTACTGGACTCTCCGCGATGGATCGCCATGTGATCGCGAACATGGGAGCAGAGCTGGGAGCGACCGCTACGGTTTTCCCCTCCGACGGAGAAGTACACTTTTTTTTGAAGGCGCAGGGACGCGAATCAGACTGGACAGAACTGGTAGCTGACCCGGATGCCCACTACGACTTGCATGAGGAGATCGACCTGTCACGACTTGAGCCACTCATCGCCATGCCCTCAAGCCCTGGAAACGTGGTTCCAGTACGCGAAATCGCAGGGCGAGAGATTTTTCAGGCGTACGTGGGTTCTTCCGCCAACCCCGGCTACCGGGATTTCGCAGTCGTGGCCGAAATTGTCAAAGGAAAACGAGTTCATGACCATGTCTCATTTGATGTCAACCCAACCTCGCGGCAGATTTTGGAGAATCTGGTCCGCGATGGCCACTTGCTGAACCTGATTCACGCGGGCGCGCGCGTGCATCAGACAGGTTGCAACGGCTGCATCGGAATGGGTCAGGCCCCGGCCACGGAGAAAATCAGTTTGCGCACGGTTCCTCGCAATTTTCCAGGCCGCTCCGGTACGCGAGAGGACAAAGTCTACCTGGTAAGTCCGGAAACGGCCGCCGCTTCGGCGCTTGCGGGCGTAATCACAGATCCTCGCGATCTGGACATGCCCTATCCGCGTATCGCGGATACGAACCAGCCAATCCTCAATCATCAAATGCTGATTCCGCCACTTTCCATCGAGGAAGCTGGCGGGTTGACACTGGAAAAAGGACCCAACATCGCCTCCCTCCCGGAACTCGCAGCGCTACCCGACGAGCTCCAACTGCCGGTGTTACTGAAGGTAGGCGATAATGTCTCGACGGATGAGATCATGCCGGCCGGAGCCAGAGCCCTGCCGTTCCGGAGCAATATCCCGAAGATCGCCGAATTCGCCTTCGATATTCTGGACCGGACCTATTGGCAAAGAGCGAAGGCTCTTGATGGAACCGACGGACATGCCGTGGTAGGGGGTAGCAACTACGGTCAGGGATCCAGCCGCGAGCATGCCGCGCTGGCGCCCCGTTACCTTGGACTTCGTGTCGTTCTTGCCAGACAGTTTGCCCGGATCCATGGGCAGAATTTGGTAAATTTTGGAATCCTCCCACTGGAGTTTATGGATCCGGCTGAGTACGATCAACTCGATAGCGGCGATATCCTCGTTTTGAGGGATCTCCGCGAGAAACTACCTCAAGGTCATGTCTTGATCGAAAATCGCACTCGCGAACGTACATTTGAAGCTTGCCATGACCTTTCTCCGCGGCAAGTAGAGGTAGTATTCCAAGGCGGATTGATCAATTGGGTTAAGCATTTGGCGGCAATGGAACGCACCTCCTCACCCGCGAGGAAGTTATGAGCTTATTTACTAATTTTTTTAAAGAATCCGATACGCAGCTAGGGGTCTTCTATCCCAACCACTACCTGATTGCAGTGTTCCGCAATCTGGAGACAGCGGAACAGGCTGTCAAGAAATTACGACTCGCCGGGTTCGCCGAGGATGAGGTGATCGCCGCAGCGGGACAGGATTTCATCGCACTTGCGAAGGAAGAGACTGGGCTGGGGAGCTTCCTGATGCAAGCGCTTTCGCGATTTTTCGCAACCGAGCAGATGTCTCACGACAGCGATCTGGATCTGGCTCAGCACGGTGCCGCGTTTGTGGCAGTGCATTGCCCGCACGAAAAGACCAAGAAGGAAGCATGGAACGTCCTTCAAGCGGAGTCTCCCCTGGCAGCTCGGTATTACGCCAATGACGGAATCGAGCACTTGGCAGGCGATTTCACTACTGATTAAGATTCGACTCGGGACAGCTACACGCGGCCGGTCAATAGGAGAACACTGCAGCTTGTCGAGGTGCTGCTTGAATCCCTCGAACCGGTTTCACCAGCCCTGGGAGCGGCGAGTCTGACCCACTCTCTGCGCTCGCTTTTTGACATCCTTCACAAGGGTCAGTAGAAGCTCGCTCTCTTGCAAACCTGGATGTCATGCGGAATTCCTTTATCCAAAGCGATCACCGTGCCGGCAGTGAGTCTTCGGGGCTCGCCTGATACGCCGAACTGGATGGCGCCGGAGAGCACTTGCACCGTGATCGGTCCGTCAACTTCATGTCCGAGTAGGGTGGCCCCCTTCTTGATGGCAGTCAAGACAACGCTCAGATTGGATGTCTTCAGGACTGTGACCGAATTGCGTTTCCCGGAAACCCACTCCGGCTCTTGCCTCACCAAGTTCATTTCTTCGGTGATCGCGAACGTAAAGCTGGTCCAGATAGGACGCGATCCTCCCGTAGTACCGTCCCAAGTGTTTCAGGCATGCGCCTCCCTTTTCTCTTTAGTGCCAGCCTCGCGGATTCTTAAGAAGGTTGATGATCGCCGATGCCTAGCGTCCAACTTGGAGGATCGCTCGCAGGGAAAGACTCCTTTGAGCACTCATCTACCACATCACGGTCCGCTGAGTCTTGAAGCCGAGGTTTGACGGTCTGAATCGGACCTAAGCTATCACCGTGTCGCTTCTTAATAGTGTTATTCAACATTGTTTGGATCGCCTCAGCCGGGTATCCTACTTCTCTCTTCCGCTAGCGGTGTTGGCCCACACTCGCGGATTCCGGGGAATGTTCATTGTCGCTCCTGTGGGCGCTCGCGTAAACCGCCTCGGCGTAATGAACGAACTCTACGTAAGCTTCCACATGCTCCCGTCCCGCGCGGACATCCTTTGTGTCGAAGTGTTTTGTAGCGAGTACCTTTTGAAAACGTTTCGGATACCCGTTTCCGATGCCTCGGTCACCACTTCACCAGCAACCCAACGGACCCGTCTTCAAGGGCCTTGTCCGCAGCCCCAGGTCGCGTCCGGCAGGCTTCAGCCCTGTATACGGCCCGCCTTCAATCCGTCAGGAATCGGAATAACCTGGAATTCGATAGAAACTCCTTGACCAACGCGAGGCAAGGTAAGCGAGGTAGTACACCGAACCCACTCAAATCATCACGCGCTGCCGTTCCTTTGGTATTGTTTCTTGTTCCTCCGCGAAGGAAAGATCCAAAACGCGGACCCTCTGGCCTTCGTTCAATCTCTGCAATAGAACTTCAACCCCGTTTTGAAATCGGACTGCATCGCGAAACGTGTTTACCAGGGCCGTAACCTGAGTAAAAACCGCCTCCTCCGCCTCCGCCAGAAAACCGCACTCACGCTGCAGCTTTGCTGGAATGTCCTGTACCAGCAAGCGGGCGCCTGGCGGAATGCATATGGCCGGGATCGACTGAATGCCTGAAGGATTAAGAAGGCTTTTGAGCGTCGACCAAAATCCGTGGCTTTGGGCCTTCCGACAGTCTTGTCTTCTTCGAAGATCGATGGCTGACGCCAGCCCGACCGCTCCTGCCTCAAATCGGTGGACAACGAGTTCCTCTCCGGAAACCGCCAAGCGGTTTGGAATCGCCATTAATGAATAGTCACACATGGGTGTTGCCTCCTTGAAGAATCGGAAATGTAATGAACTCAGAATCTTGTGCAGAGAGTGTGTCGCCACATAGAACTGCGCAGAACTGGCGGGCCGATCGTCGCTGGCTAGTTTTCGCGTAAGCGGGCGCAATCGTTTTCCATTGCCCCCGATTGGATCATCGCAGAACTGCACTCCTAAACGCTTTGAGCTGCGCCTATTCCCCCGCACTTTCAATCGACTCGACGGAATCTCGACGATGACGAGCGGCACAAGAACTACTTCCACCAACGGTAGCGCCATGCTTGAAATCTAGCGCGAAGCATGTCAAAACAGTGTCAAAAACGAAGAGCCTCGAACGATGTAACACTACCTTGACGCATGAGGCCCGTCTCTTGACGGCTTTTTGACGCCTCTTACTCTACACTCGTCTTGGGGAGTGAGCAGGGGCGGGATGTCGACTCCCGGAGCCCTCCCTCGAAGACTAAGAATATCGACGGTAGTGTCTATGCGGAGAGCTGTGTGGAGCGGATTATTCTCCGCACATCCTGGAGGAAGCACGCTGGACAGATCTAGCATCAACGGCGCCAAGGAGAATCATGAGTCAACAAACCCGTGCCAGCCACTCCATATACGGTCGCTTCCGCGAGGAAATCGAGGGCTTCGATTCCCTGGTGGAACTCGCCTTGGATATGCGCTGGTCGTGGAATCATTCTACCGACGAAGTGTGGGGTCAGCTTGATCCCAAACTATGGGAGATTACTCATAACCCCTGGGTCATTCTTCAAACGGTCTCGCGGGACCAGATCGAACGTGCGCTCGATAACCCCGTTTTTCGCAAGATCGTTGATGGATTGGTCGAATCGCGGCGGCAAGCGGCGGACACACCCGCGTGGTTTCAAAAGAGCCATTCGCAGACTTCACTGACCTGCGCTGCGTATTTCAGCATGGAGTTCATGTTGAGCGAAGCTCTGCCCATCTACTCGGGTGGCCTCGGTAACGTAGCTGGCGACCAACTGAAGGCCGCCAGCGACCTGGGAGTCCCTGTTATTGGCTTGGGACTGCTCTACCACCGAGGCTACTTTCACCAGGTGATCAATAAAGACGGAGCGCAGCAGGAACTTTACCCCTATAACGAACCCGGACAGTTACCCATCCTCCTGTGCGCCAGCCGAACGGGGAGTGGTTGCGGTTGGAGATCGCCCTGCCGGGTTATTCGGTTTGGCTACGCGCCTGGCAAGCCCAGGTCGGCAGAGTGAAGCTCTACCTGCTGGATAGCAATGACGCAGCGAACTTTCCGGCTCATCGAGGGATTACTAACGAGCTCTATGGGGGCGGCCCGGAACTGCGCCTCAAGCAAGAACTGGTCCTCGGGATTGGCGGATGGCGGTTGCTCCGCGCTCTCGGGGTCCAACCAGAAGTCTGTCATCTGAATGAAGGGCATGCAGCCTTCGCCGTCCTGGAGCGCGCCCAGAGCTTCATGGAAGATACGGGACATGCCTTCGAAGTGGCACTGGCTGTGACGCGCGCGGGCAATCTTTTTACTACCCACACAGCGGTGAGCGCCGGCTTTGACCGCTTCTGCGCTCATCGAGCAGTACCTCGGTGGATATGCCCAGGAGAAGCTTGGCATTGCCCTTTACGATTTGCTGGCCCTTGGCCGCGAGAACCCAACCGACTCGTCGGAGCATTTCAACATGGCGTACCTGGCAATCCGCGGGAGCGGGGCGGCGAATGGCGTGAGTCGCTTGCACGGAAAAGTGAGCCGGCGTCTCTTTCGGCCTCTCTTCCCGCGCTGGCCCGAGGACGAGATCCCGATTGCACACGTGACCAACGGAGTCCACATGCCAACGTGGGACTCAGTCCCTGCCGACGATCTTTGGACCAAGACCTGCGGAAAGAGCCGCTGGCTGGGAACGACCGAAACCCTGGAACAGGATATTCGTCGAGTCTCCGATGCCCAGATCTGGCAATTTCGCACGGCGGCCAGCAAGGCTCTTGTCGAGTACGTCCGCGAACGAGTGTCCTACCAAATGACGGCTTCGGGTACATCGCCGGAGTCACTCGATGCGGCGAGACATCTGTTTGATCCTGACGCTCTCACGCTCGGCTTTGCACGCCGTTTTGCTACTTATAAGAGGCCGAACTTGCTGCTGCACGACCCACAGCGGCTACTTCGTCTGTTAAGCAATTCCCGTGCAACTCATAATCGCAGGAAAGGCACATCCAGCGGACCAGGCGGGGCAGGATTTGATTCAGCAGTGGGTGCATTTCATCCGGCGCCCGGAGGTACACCCTCATATCATCTTCCTTAGTGATTACGACATGCTTCTAACCGAGCATCTGGTGCAGGGCGTTGATGTCTGGATCAACACTCCAGGACGGCCCTGGGAGGCTTGCGGGACGAGCGGGATGAAAGTGCTCGTCAATGGCGGCATCAATCTGTCAGAGTTGGATGGCTGATGGGCGGAAGCCTACGCGCCGGAGGTTGGTTGGGCTTTGGGTGATGGCCTGGAACATGGCGACGATCCGGCCTGGGACGCTGCCGAAGCGGAAGCCTTGTACGATCTGCTTGAGCGAGAAGTGATCCCGGAGTTCTATGCTCGCGGTGAAAATGGTATTCCTACCGCATGGGTGACGCGGATGCGGGAAAGCATGGCACGGTTGACTCCGCACTTTGCCTCAAGCCGCGCTGTGCGCGACTATTCCGAGCAATACTATCTCCCGGCTGCAACCGCCTACCGCCAGCGCGCCGCAAATAAAGGTGCAATGGGCAGGCAAGTGATCGATTGGCAGCATGCGCTGGATCAGAAGTGGGGTTCGTTACGCTTCGGAAACGTGCGCGTTGAAACCAACGCAGACCACCACCGGTTTGAAGTCACAGTCTTTCTGAATGATCTCGACCCGAACGAGGTGCGAATCGAGCTTTATGCGGACAGAATAGGCGCCGGCGATGCCATACGCCAGAAGATGAAGTGCACGCGCTCGCAACCTGACCCGTCCGGCCCCTGCGCCTATCACGCAACGGTACCCAGCGCACGTCCAGCGAGCGACTACACCGCTCGATTGATACCTCAGCGCTCCGGGGTGGCCGTTCCATTTGAATTCGCTCGAATTCTATGGCAGCGATGACGAAAGCGTTCCAACGGGAATTGCACGATTACGTAACACTCCACGATCCCGACGCCCGCTGGTTGCCCTGTTTTGGCTATAAGAGCTCGCGATCTTAAGCCATCAGGGAATTGGTGTCCTTCTTCACTCAATCCACACGTCCGCCAGCAATGAGTCCGTTGGGCCTCCTCAGTCCGGCAAAACACCTCGAACGCAATTCTGGGCTAGTCCTGTTCGCGATAGGGCGCTACTCAGTATGTTCTATAGTCGGCGATCCTACGATAAACCGCGCCCCGCGCCGCAAGGCCATTCGGTGCCCGATCGCTTCTTTCTCGAAAGTGGATAGCACTTCTTCCATAACTGGAAAGATTTCGTTCTCCTCGACTGCGATATGGCCGCGGTACAGTTCAGTAAGGGATGTAAGAACTCGCTGTAGCTCCGCAATCTCATGCGGCAGAAGGTAATCTTGGCGAAGCCAGCGTTCTCCAATGTCGTGGACCTGGTGATGCCACGCCGTTGCGATGCTGTGCTCTGATTCTAGCCGACTGACACGCGCCACAATTTGCTCGATGTCCGGCCTATCCGCTCGCCGCAATTCCGGGAAGAGGTCTTCTTCTTCGTCTGCGGTATGCAGCGGAGCCGCGCGGTGAAAATAGCTTAGGGCAGTCTCCATTGCCTGACGGCGTCCCGCGTTCAGCGGCCTTCCTCTCGCCTCTGCCGCCACGCTGACCAACACTCCCAGGAATCGCTCAATACGGCGATGACAATCCGTCAGCAGGCCAATCGGGTTCGCAAAGCTGCTCTCTTGAGTGGCTCCAATCGAAATCGGCATTTATCCTTCCCTTCTTCTGAAACATTCGAGTTCGCTCCAGTCCGTCAGCCACTACTCGCCTACAACCAGTGAATATTGAGAAGCCAGCCTCGGCTTAAGTAGTCGCTGAGGAGGAAGACGAGGAGAATCGCCAACCAGAAGAATCCGGCCCCGATGAACAACTTGGTCATGGAACTGGCCCGCCTTACATCCATGAAAAACATCACTACCAGCGTTCCCTTAATGACGGCAATGGTCATCGCAACAATGAAGTTGTACTCCCCCAATTCGAGCTTCGAGACGGCTACGGTGGTCGCCGTGAGAACCAGTAGAGCGCCAAATACAGCAGCGTAGACTTTAACCGGGACCGCCTGGTGCGTCATTTTGTGTGTCCTATTAAGTACAGAAGCGGGAAGAGGAAAATCCAGACGATATCGACGAAGTGCCAGTAGAGGCCTATCATCTCGACTGGGGTATACCACTTGCTGGTGAAGCGATTGCGCGCGGCCATCACGATCAATGTGATGAGCAAGCCGGCGCCTACGATCATATGGATGGCATGCATGCCCGTCATCGCGAAGTAGAGATAGAACAAGATTTGCGCCTGATGAGCGTAGCGCGAGTCTGCATATTGAAAGCCCGGACCAGGGATGTGGTGATCTACCCACTTCTCGTGGTACTCGACATATTTCAAACTCAAGAAGACGCAACCTAAAATCAAGGTCAGAACCAAGAATGCAATGAGCGCCTTCTTCTGACCGAGCTGAGCCGAGCGTACTGCCAATACCATGGTGAAGCTGCTGAAGATCAGCACACCAGTATTGATCGCACCGATCGTGACGTTCATGAAATGACTAGTCGAGGCGAAAGCTTCAGGGTACATGTTTCGATACACGGTGTACGCGCCAAACATCCCGCCGAAAAACATGACTTCCGTCACCAGGAATACCCACATCCCGAGCGTCGAAGACTCGAGTTGCTGGGCGCTATCGTCGAAGTGGTGCCGTAACCCCGGTTCCTGCGGCGCAAGGATGGCTTCGCTGTCAGCCAAGTTTCACCTCCTGCTCTTCTCCGGAATAGTTATAGGCAGGTTCAGTCACCACAGGCTGATGTTCGAAGTTGAATGTCGGAGGCGGCGTGGGGGACTGCTCCCACTCGAGCCCCTTCGCTTTCCAGGGATTCTGCGGCGACTTGGGACCGTACCGCCATGCCCATGCGAGGTAGATCATCGGAATCAGGTAACCTACGGCAAGAATCGACGCGCCCGCCGTCGACATCACGTTCAAAACCTGAAACTCGGGAGGGTAGTGCGCGTAGCGTCGCGGCATTCCTTGGTATCCAAGAATGAACTGCGGGAAGAACGTCAAATTGAATCCAGCGAAGACCAGTAGCGCCGCGAACTTTGCCCAACCCTCGGGATACAAGCGGCCGGAAATCTTCGGAAACCAGAAGTGGATCCCTCCCATGTAGGCCATCACCATGCCACCCACCATCACATAGTGAAAGTGGGCGATCACAAAATAGGTATCGGTGACGTGGACGTCGATCGCCATGGTCGCCAGGAACAGTCCAGTCAAGCCGCCCATGGTGAACAGTCCCATAAAGCCGAAAGCATAGAGCATCGGCGTGTCATACGAGACGGAGCCCTTGTACATCGTGGCCGTCCAATTGAACACCTTGACCGCGGACGGAATGGCCACTAGAAAGCTGAAGAAAGAGAACACCATGCTCGCGTACATGGACTGTCCCGAGACAAACAGGTGATGTCCCCAGACAATGAAGCTGAATACGGCGATAGCGATGCTTGAATAAGCCACGAAGTTGTATCCGAAGATGGCTTTGCGCGAGAAGCACGTAACAATTTCGCTGATGACTGCCATCCCCGGCAGGATCATGATGTATACCGCGGGGTGGGAGTAGAACCAGAACAGGTGCTGAAAGAGGATAGGGTCGCCGCCGACCGTGGGATCGAAGATACCGGCGTGGAGCACTCGCTCCAGGCCGAGCAAAACCATGGTGATTGCGATCACCGGCGTACCCAGAACCTGAATCAAGCTAGTGGCGTAATGCCCCCAAATGAATAGCGGCAGTCGGTTCCACGTCATCCCGGGAGCGCGCATCGTATGGATGGTGACGATGAAGTTGAGGCCGGTAAGGATCGACGAAAACCCTGAGACGAAGACGCCCATCGCGGCCAGGATTACGTGGGTGTTCGAGTACGACGAGCTGAAAGGCGCATAAAAAGTCCAGCCAGTATCAACACCACCTTGGAAAACCGCCGTGAGGGTTAGGATGCCGCCAACGATGTAGATATACCAGCTCAATAAATTGATCCGCGGGAACGCCAAGTCGCGCGCCCCGATCATCATCGGCACCAGAAAATTCCCCAGCGTCGCGGGGATGGACGGGACCAGGAAGAAGAAGACCATGATGATCCCGTGCATCGTAAACAGCTTGTTGTAGGTGTCGTGAGTAAAGATGCCATCCGGCGTCAGCAGATTGATCCGCATCGCCACTGCGAAAGCACCGCCGACAAAGAAGAAGGCCGTAATAGAAAACAGATAGAGCAGCGCGATGCGTTTATGGTCTGTGGCGAATAGCCACGACTTCCACCCATAGTCCGCGTTCAGATAATTGGTGGGCGTCTCGGTTGGCGCTAAGGGGAGGGTCGTACTCATTTTGGGCTCCGTTGGGCAGCGGATGCTGCTGGCTTAGGGGGCGAGGCTGCGGGCGGCGAAAGGCTCTTAACGTAGACGATTAACTGCAGCAGGCCTTCTTCGCCGATTTGTCCTTCGAACACCGGCATGATGTCGTGTTTGTAGCCTTTGACGACCTTTGCATTTGGATTGAGGATCGACTCGCGAACATAGGCCTCATCCGCCATTACGGTGCGGCCATCATCGAGCACCACGGGCCTACCGAACACATTCAAGAGCGACGGGCAGCGGCCTTCATGATCGGTGACATGGCAGGTCACACAGCCATACTGCTGGAATAGCTTTGCGCCCTGCTCCACCATCGACCCGCCGCCCGAGCCACCGGCGAGCCAGTTCTCGTAGTCACTTGGCGTCATCACGGTCATCCAGCCGCCCATATCCGAATGGCCTGTGCCGCAGTACTCCGCGCAAAAAATGTGATACCGGCCCGGCTCTGTCGGCTCAAACCAAAAGGTTTGGTAGCTGCCGGGAACAACGTCATGTTTCAGCCGGAGCGCCGGAACATAGAAGCTGTGGACGACATCCTCGCTTGCCAGAATGAGTTTGACGGCCCTTCCCATCGGCACGTGCAGTTCGTTAATTTCGCGCTGCCCGGTCGGGTACTGCACTTTCCACATCCATTGCTTGCCGGTAATATAAATGTCCAGCGTGTCGTGCACGGGTGGCGTGTAGTTCTGAAAATAGAGTTTGGTTCCCCAGCCAAACATCACCAACATCACCAGGAACGGACCCACAGTCCAGGCGACTTCGAGGGGAAGGGACCCGTGGATAGCTTTAGGGGCCGGATCATTCGGACTCTTCCGGCGATACCTGACGGCGAAGAAGAAGACAGAAGCGAAGATGAGCATCGTCATCGCCCCGCCCACCACTAGCAAAAATGTATAGAGGGCGTCGACTTCTCCGGCGCCGACCGAGGCGCGGGATGGGAAAATAGAGAAGACGCCCATCAGGTGGTCACTCTCCGCGGGTGCGCGGCGCGATAGTCGCGCCGGAACATGATGATCAGAAATGTGCCAAGAACGCCCAGAGTGATCAGCGCAGCCAGACGCAGCACGTTCATAATCACCAACGCATACTTTCCGGTGGTGGGATCGTAGTGGAAGCAATACAGCAGGATCTGGTCCGTGGCTTTACCGATCCTTTCGCTCGAAGCTTCTACCAGTCCTAGCCGGACATCGCGCGACGGATAATCGATACCGTAGAAGTACCGCGTAATCCGCCCGGCCGGTGTCAGAATCATGATGGCGCTACTGTGCCCATACTGATTGGTCATCGCATCGTAGACGTAGCGAAATCCGACGGCGTCGGCCAAGGCCTTGCTCGATGTCTCGGGACCCGTCAAGAAATGCCAGCCTTGTTCCGCTCCCAGCCGCTGGTAATCCTTTAGATACGTTTGCTTTTTGGCCGCGGCCATGTTGGATGTCTCACGAGGATCGAAGCTGACGGCGATGACTTCATACTCGTTTCCAGCCGTCAAATCCACGCTCTTAATGCTGCGCAAAACACCGTTCAAAACCATGTTGCAAAGCGAGGGGCACTGGTAGTACACGAGTGCGAGGATCACCGGTTTCCCGAAATACTGGCGAAGCGTGACATCCTTGCCGGATTCGTCGACAAACGGAAGATCAAGGGGAATTTGGGCGCCCATCTTCTGGTCGATCCCGACTTTTTGCAGCAAGCGCGCAGGCGCGTATGTCTGCGTTTGCGGAGGTCCATAAATCTGGGCGGTTGCCAGACCAGTGGATGCCAGCAGTGCCACGCACGCGGGTAGCGCGGCCGCGGCCAAGCGCTTCACTCGTTGCGGATTTGTCAGACCTTTCATTTCTTTGCTTGCTCCTTTCGCGTGGGGAACCCTCTCTCCAGTTGGAGTTCGATGGCGCGATCGATGGGGATGCGAACCACGCCTGCCTTCCTGTCCGTCCAGCCGTAGGTGGAAAGCGTTTTGTCTTCCTGGGCATGGAGCTGCTGAATGGCTATCGCCGGATGATCTTCGATACGCGGCTCGGGTGGAATCTGGAGATCGCCCGCGGACATCGGGTTCGATTGCGGGCTGATTGCCGGATGCCTCGCAAGGTATTGGAAGGTGCCATACACGATAAGACCGACGATAACGATCATGACGGCAAGCCCGGCGCCGTTAAGCACAATTGGCCGAACGCCGGCATCTCGCGTCTCATGACCCGGCCTGGATGGTAAGTGTTCTTCCATACTTCTCTTCTAGAACGCCACCGTTTCTCGGGGAGCCCCTTGCAGGCGCGGGTCCTGGAGCGGCAGCAAGGGTTGCAATTTCAATTGCCTAAAAAAGACCGCCAGCCATAGCCCACCCACAGCGACCGGCGTTACAAAATCTATCCAATGAATCTGGATGTGCTGTCCGTAGAACGCCGGCTCGGTGATCCAGTAAACATCCACCAGCCGGATGGCGATCATCAGCAGGCACACGCGGAACAGGCGGTCCGCACGGCGTTTGACTCCGCGCATCAGCAGCAGCGCGAATGGTACAGCAAAGTGGAAGATGACGAGCGTGATGGCTACCCAGCCCCAACCTCCGCGCAGCCGGCTGACATACCACGGAATCTCCTCCGGCAGATTACCCGACCAGATGATGATGAACTGCGAGAAGGACAAGTAAGCCCACAGCACCATGAACGCGAACATCATATTGCCCAGATCGTGGATGTGCTGCGGAGTGATATAGTCCTTGATCGGCGACTTCCTTGACAGGATGATCATTAGTGCAATCACGAAGGCAAAGGACTCCAGCATCTCGCCGACCATGAACATGGCGCCATAGATGGTCGAAAACCAATGCGGCTCAAGAGACATGATCCAGTCAATAAAGGCGAAGGTCGTGGTGAGCGTAAAGACGACCAGCCCCGGAGCACTCAAGGACCGCATCTTGCCAATGAGCCCCTCGTCGCCATTACGGTCTTGCGCTGCGGACCACTTACTCAGCAGGTAAGCGTACAAGAACCAGATCGAGAAGTAGATTACGGCGCGGGCGATGAAAAATGGGACGTTGAGATATGCTGCCTTACTCTGGATATTCGCATCGTGGATAGCCTCGGGCCGCGCCCACACGTATAAGGTACCCATGCCAAATAGGACCGGAACCAGAAGTAAACCCATGAAGGGAAGCGTTCGAGCGCCCGCTTCGCAGAGACGTCGAATCAGCATGCCCCACTTGCCCCCAACGACATGATGCATAAGCAAGATGGCCAGGCATCCCAGGGCCATGCCCGTCCAGTAAATATAGGCAAAGAGATAAGAACGTAAGAACTGATCCCGATCAAGCAAGAACGCAACCACCGCGAGCAGCACGCCGGCAATGCCTACAAGGAGCGAGTTTCGCTGCCATCGGGCGATCTGCGCGGTGAAGGAGTCGGTCGGAGTCATTGAGTCCTCTCTAACGCATCACGCTGGTCCGCTGGCACGTCCTCGATCCGGGCGTTTTCACTGAGTTGCAGAACGCGGATGTAGGCGGCGATCCGCCACCGATCGTCAGACTCGACGCGGGAAGCGTAACTCGGCATCGCGCCAAAGCCATTGGTTATCACGTCGAAGAAGTGGCCGACTGGCGCTTTGATCAACTTCTCGGTGTGATAGGACGCTGCCTGACGGAAGCCACGCCGCACCACCATCCCGTTTCCATCGCCGATACGGCTGTGACAGGGCGAGCAGTAGATGTTGAACCGCGCCTGGCCGCGAAGCAGATCGGCTCTAGTGATGGGGAAGGGAAATTCAATAACGTCCATACCGTCCTCTTTGCCGGTGTAGCGGGCCTTGTCGATGCGCAAGTGGCCGCGCGCGACGGTTCCCTCGACGACTGGCCGCGCCGACCGCCCGTCCCCGAAAAAGTCGGTGCCAGCCAGAGGTTTGTAGCGTGGCTGGTTGTGCATGTCCTGCCGGCACCCGATCATGGCCAGGGAACCAGCAAGAAGCGCAAGGTGCCTAGAGAGCAACATCCATAACCTCCTGTGGGTTCAGGCGTTCCAGAAATTGCCGCGTGGCGGCGGGCTCGAACTTCGGATCCGACGCTTCTATGCACAAGAAGAATTTGTCTCGGGAGGCGCGTGCGAATCGTTCGACGTTAAAAACGGGGTGATATGGCTGCGGCAGTCCATTGAGCATAAGCATTCCAACCACAGCCGTAATACACGCGATCAGCACCATGAGTTCGAACGTAATCGGAACGTAGGCCGGCCAGGAGTTCAGAGGCCGTCCGGCAACGTTGTGAGGATAGGCGACCACTGTGATCCACCAGCACAACATGAAGCCTCCGGTAGCCCCGCATAGACCGCCGAGGAAGACCAGGCGCTGCACCCAATTGCTGCTGAATCCGATGGCCTCCGCCAGGCCTTCCACAGGCATCGGGGCATAGGCATCCATGTCTCGGTAGCCCTCGAGACGAGCCTGATTGGCGGCGTCGAGTAACGACTCTGGGTCGTCGAACTCGGCCATGATGCCGTACAGGGTTTCGACCTGCCCGGAAACCTTAGTCTGCGTGAGCATGCGTTGGCTCCTTGCCGGTATGGTGCACCACCTCGCGCATCTCGAAAATCGAAATGGCAGGGAGGACGCGGACGAATAAGAACATCAGCGCCAGAAATACGCCGATCGTTCCCAGGTACGTGCTCCAATCCCAAATCGTCGGATAGTACATACCCCATGACGACGGGACAAAGTCACGGGTCAAGCTGGTTACCACGATAACGAAGCGCTCCAGCCACATCCCGACATTCACTACCAGAGCGATGGTGAACACGGCGGGAACGCTCATGCGCACACGTCGCGACCACAGCGCTTGTGGGATCAAGATATTACATAGGATCAGGACCCAATATGTCCACCAGTAGCCGCCCGCCCACATGCGATTGACGAAGGCGTAGCGTTCATATTGGCCGCCGCTATACCAGGCCATGAACGCCTCCATCGCGTAGCCATACGCCACGATAAGACCGGTGCCCAGCATCACCTTGGACATGCACTCGATGTGGCGCATCGTGATTAAATCCTCAAGGTGGTACCACCGGCGCACCGGTATCGCGAGTGTCAACACCATTGCAAAGCCCGAGTAAATCGCGCCGGCGACGAAGTAGGGCGGAAAGATCGTGGTATGCCAGCCCGGCAAGATGGCAACCGCAAAGTCAAAGCTGACCACCGAGTGCACGGAGACCACCAGCGGAGTTGAAAGTCCGGCCAGCAGGAGGTAGGCTTTCTGATATCGCGCCCAGTGCTTTGCGGAGTTGCGCCAGCCCATGGCGAGCGTGCCGAATATTTTCCGTGCTGTTGCGTTGGCGGCCTTGTCCCGCATGGTGGAGAAATCCGGAATCAATCCCGTAAACCAGAACAGCAGGGAAACCGTGGCGTAAGTCGATACCGCGAACACGTCCCAGATCAGCGGGCTCCGCGGTTGCGGCCACATCCACATCGTGTTGGGATAGGGCAAGAGCCAGTAGGCCAGCCACGGGCGCCCCAGGTGCAAAATGGGAAACATGCCGGCGCACGCCACGGCGAACAGCGTCATCGCTTCCGAGAAGCGATTGATGGACGTGCGCCAGTCCTGCTTGAGCAGCAGCAGGATGGCGGAAATCAGCGTGCCCGCATGCCCGATTCCGATCCACCACACGAAATTGACAATGGCGAATCCCCATGCGACCGGCATGTTAATGCCCCACACGCCAACGCCACGTACAAAGAGCCACGTGACGGCGATCATGAGGAGATTCACGAGCAGGAAGGCAAACGCGAACCCGAAGAACATCTGCCGCGGCGTTTTCAGGAACGGTCTGAATACCACACCGCCGATTTCGTCAGTAACCGAGCCGTAGTCGTGGCCCGCTCCGATAACCTTGTCGGGTCCTGGGTCGAGTGTCGCTACCGACGTGAATTCTTGATCTTCCGGCTTCACGTGTGCATTACCCCTGTTCCAAATCCGGGTTTGGGTTGCGCAATCGCGCGAGATAGGTGGTCCGGGGACGTGTGTTCAACTCCTCGAGCAAGCCGTAGTCACGATGCTGGCGCTTCAGTTTCGCGACTCTGCTGTTGGGATCGTTGAGATCTCCGAATACAATCGCCTGGGCCGGACAGGCCTGTTGGCAGGCCGTGACAATGTCACCGTCTTTAACGGGCCGATCCTGTTTTTCTGCGTCAATCTTGGCGCTGTTGATGCGCTGGATGCAGTAGCTGCATTTCTCCATCACGCCGCGGCTGCGCACGCTGACGTCCGGATTCCGGACACCGAAAAGACTCTCTGTGTTCCAATCCGCGTACAGGAAAAAGTTGAATCGCCGCACTTTGTAGGGGCAGTTGTTAGAACAGTAACGAGTGCCGACGCAACGGTTGTATACCATCTCGTTCAGGCCCTCCGCGCTGTGTACGGTGGCGGCCACCGGGCACACCAGTTCGCAGAGGGCATCCTCGCAGTGCATGCAGGGGACGGGCTGGAAATACATTTCCGGATCTTCGAGAGGACCTTTGAAATAGCGATCCACCCGCAGCCAATTCATGTGGCGTCCCTTGGCAACCTCTTCTTTTCCGACCACAGGTATGTTGTTTTCCGATTGGCAGGCTATGGTGCAGGCATTGCAACCGGTGCAGGAGTTGAGGTCGATCGACATCCCCCACTTATGTTGCTTGTACTCCCACATCGGAAACAGCGAAAGATCCTTTGCAACACGCTTCTCTTCAGGACGGGCAAATTCCGGGTCCTTGTGGAATTCGGCGTAAGTGGCGGCGCGGAACGGATCGCGCTCCTCCATGGTCTGGGTGTGTTGAGTGTTAGCGAATTTGTAGCCGTGCGATTTCCGAGTGATGTTGGCGCCCGTGCCCTGCCAAAGCGCGCCGGTTGCCCGCAGGCGATAGGCATCGAATCCAATACCGTCGGCAACTTTTCCGGCGCGAGTGCGCCCGTAGCCGAAATGAATAGTGAAGGATTCGTCAGCCTGTCCAGGCATAATCCATACCGCGCCATCCACCTTGCGGCCCTGAAACTCGACCTCCACCACGTCGCCGGTGGTGACCCCATACCGCTCCGCGCTCTTCGAGGAGATCCAGACTGCGTTGTCCCAGGTCATCTTGTTCTGCGGCTTCGGCATCTCCTGAAGCCACGCGTTGTTGGACATCATTCCGTCGCCGACGGACGGATCGGGGCGGAATACAATTTCAAGTCCCGCGAGCGCTGTGCGTCCCATCGACTCGAGAGTCGCCGGCTCGATCGCTTTTGCAGGCGGCGGAGTCCTTTCGGGAAGGGTGGTTCCCGCCACTACGCCGTCATGCAGGGAGATTTGCCAGAAATCGTCGAAGTCGGTGCCCTTATGGTTGGCCTGCCAGTATGCCCGTACCGTATCGTACGCGGATTGGTCGGCGTGGTTCGCCAGGACATTCATTACTTCATGCGCAGTTTTGCCGCCATAAAGAGGCATGATCAGCGGCTGGACGATGCTGGCCGTGCCATCGTAGGCGCGCCCATCGCTCCAGGACTCCAAGTAATGTGCCTCCGGGATGTGCCAGTGGCACCACGCTGCTGTCTCATTCGAATAGAGCCCCAAATGCGCCCGTAGCTTTACCCTCTTGAGCGCGTCGAGGAAGTTGAGGTCGGCCGGCGCATCGTAGACCGGATTCCCGCCCAAGATCAGCAGCGTCTCAACGGCGCCATCGTGCATGTCCTTGACCAGATCGGCGATAGAGGAGATCTCATCAATGGGATCGGCTTCCACCGGATCGGTATAGATGACGGTCTTGCCGGCATTGCCGAGCGTCTGATTGATAGCATGGGCGAACGCGTGGACTTGAGGCGGTTGGTGCTCACCCGCGATCACGATGCCTGAGCCGCGGTGTGCTTCCAGGTCTTTGAGCACAGCCCTCGCCTCAAGGGACGCGGCGCCCGTGCTGCCGCGGGCGAGCTCGGCCGTGAACCCCGATAGGCCTCCCGCCGTCATGCGGAAGTGATGGTCGGCCATGCTGCCGGTGACCGAAGGTGCATTCTCGGCAATGTAGAGCCGCGGCGGCGCCGCACTTGGATTCTCAGCGGCCGCGCGCCGCCGGTCACTGTAATCACGGGCGTAACGCAGGTTGCCCGGCACCGTCGAGGACAGAAAATCCGAGTCGAGCGAAACGACCACGTCAGCACGGTCGAAGCGGTAGATTGTATTGAGCGGCTTGCCGAATGCGGCCATCGCTCCTGCACGGGCCGAATGCCGGCCGCACGGATCATACTGGTGCCACTTTGCGGCTGGGAACTCTGCCAGGAAATCCTCAATCTGCGTTGCCAGCGTAGGCGATGTAACGGTCCCCGTAAGGATACGGAAGCCCAGCCCTTTCTTAAGCCCAGCCGCGTCGCGCGCGCTCGTCAGCGCCGTGATAAAACTCCCCCAGCCACTGATATTGCCGTCACGTGTAACCGTCTTCGAACGGTCAGGATCGTAGAGCGTCAGGACGCTCGCCTGCATCGCGGCATCCGTTGCTCCGAGGCTTGCGGGATGTTCCGGATTGCCTTCGATTTTGGTGGGACGGCCCAGATGGCTCTCGGCGAGCACGCCAGTGGCGATGCCCGCAACGCTCATCGCCGTCGCATAAAACAGAGGATTGCCGGGAATGAGTTCCTCCGGTTGACGCACATAGGGGACAATCACTTCCTTGGGCTGTCTGGTACAGGCGGACGCTCCGACGAGCAGGATCGACGCTCCCATAACGCGCAGGAACCCCCGGCGGGATTCCGGGTCGTTCCAATCCGGCGTGCGGTTGGGAAATTCGTCTTCGACAAAGGCACGAAAGTCGTCAGTGGAAGCAAGCTCTTCCAGACTGCGCCAATAAAGCGGTTCGTCACTCTTCATAAACTTAGCGATGGCATGTCACGCAGTCCGTCAGGCTCTGAATCTTGTATTCCTTCACCAGTCGGGCCCCTAGCTCGGACTGGTTCTCCGGGTACTGGTAGGTCATGCTGAATACCTGATCCCGTGGCCGGACATATTGCGCCGGATTGCGGTGGCATTCAATGCACCACTGCATATAGAGGGTGTTCACTTTATATGTCAGCGGCATCTGGTCTACTCTGCCATGGCAAGTGACACACCCAATGCCTTTGTTCACATGAATGCTGTGGTTGAAGTAGACGAAATCGGGTAGATCGTGAATGCGCGTCCACTCAAGGGACTTCCCCGTTCGGAAGCTGGCTCGGACTGGTTCGAGAAGTTCCGCATTCGCCCAAATCTGCGAGTGGCAGCCCATGCACGTCTCCGTGGGCGGAAGACCGGCGAAAGAGGAGGTCTCGACCGAGGTGTGGCAATAGCGGCAATCGATGCCGTCATCGCCTACGTGGTGTTTGTGGCTGAAGGGAACCGGCTGCTCGCGGGCCACATCCACATCGGTGATGAAGGACCCTGCGTTGATCTTATAAGCTGCCCATACGGTTCCACCCAACAGCAGAAGCACCGTCACGATGCTGATCTTCGCTAGGCTATTCGAGCTGCGATGAAAGATTTGCGCCATTGCTCCGTAAACCCGTCGCTAACGCGGTCCGTGAACCACGCGGGATTATCCGCTGTCCAAAAAAGACATAGAACTTTTCGCAGACGCCTGATTACTTCTTGGCAGGCATGACTATATTTGAAGCCGTGATTGTGTCGCCCTTCATTTCGCCGGTAAGCCGCACAGTGTGACCAGCGTGGGTTTGGAGCAGCGCCAAGCCCTGATTGGCGATGCTATACACCTTGCCATCAGAAACAAACACGTATTTGCCGCCGCCTTTGACGCACGCCAGCGTGCACTCGCGCTCGCTCATTCCTGGGTGTCCGGCAATCATCTTTGCATGACTGGCGCCGCACATGCTGTCGCTAACCTGACCGGTCCAAGTCTGATCAGCGGCTGAAGCGAGACAGGCGAGGCCCCCAAGCAGCAGGCCGATACTGCATATATCTGTCAAGAGTTTCTTCACTGTTGTCTCCTTTGCGTGGCCTCCTGCGGGCCGTCTCTTACGCAGCACCTTCGCGGTGTCAGCTGTAACCGCGACCGACGATCCAGTGCATCCACATTTACGGCACTGTGCGTAACACCTTCCACACTAAACTGGCTCCCATCAAAGCCGCGTCAAGAACGACGTTGACGAGGTCAAGAATGCGTCAATGGTGCTTTGTGTTGCTCGCCGATCGGGGTTCGTTGCCTGTGGATGGCGTTGTACACTTCGATCTGCACTCTGGCCTTCGTGGCGACGGATTCCGAACCGCCACGTGGAATCTACTAAAATTCGTACCCGGCGATGCTATCTCCTGCTCACGTGGTCGTAAAGCATCACACTTAGCAGGGCCGGAAGATAAGTCACCGATGCGATCAGTACGTTCCGAGCGGATTGTGTCGTCCGCACGAAGAAGACTTGCAGGCCGAAATACAAAAAAGCGACTCCGAAAACAGCTGCACCGACGAGGTAGGTAACACTCGTCAGATGTAGATAGCTTGGCACCAAGCTAACGGGAATTAGGAGTAGCGAGCAGATCACTATCTGGCGTGCTGTTGATACACCATCCGGCTTCATCACAGGCAACATCCTGATTCCACCACGAGCGTAATCTTCGCGGTACATCCACGCAATCGCATAGAAGTGTGGAAACTGCCAGACGAAGAGGATCGCACATAATGCCATGGCATCCCACGTTATATGGCCGCTAGCGCCGGCATATCCAATCAGAGGAGGCATGGCACCCGGGATTGCGCCGACGGCGGTACAGATCGGCGACCCCTTCTTAAGAGGCGTGTACAGGAGAAGATAACTGGCCAGAGTGAACAATCCTGCTAGCCCGGCCAGCGCGTTCGCGCCGAGCCCCAGCTCGACGAAACCGATGAGGGATACCGCGATGCCGAATATGAGTGCATGGGCCGACTTTAACTGACCGGAAGGCAGCGGTCGCCCCCGAGTGCGGATCATCAGTCTGTCGACATCCCGCTCATACCACTGGTTCAGCGCCGCGGTACCGGACGCCATAAGCGCGGTACCGATAATGGTGTGGACAAACGTCCACTGGCTTCCACCGTTGACTGCGCCGAAGAAGTAACCGACTCCGGTACAGACCAAGATCAGTACCGTGATTCTCGGCTTTGTAAGAGCAATGTACTGTTTCATCCTAAGCCGATGAAGAAGCAAGACTTCCCATCGAAATTCGTAGCGCCCGGCAAGATTTGAGCGCCCTAGTTGAGCGCCCTACATGTTTCACGTTATTGGAAAGACCATCAACGCACTGTCAAAAGTGCTCCTTGCGAGGTCAAGATCGCGTCAAGAAGACGCCGAGGGGATTCCGAAGTTGTTCGGCTAGGTTTTCAGAGATCGTCAAAGGCTTCTTGTGGTGATCCCCTGTCGGGGATCCTTGCGTGTGGCTGGACGGCTGTGGCCTTCGATTTGTACGCTATCGTAGGCGTAACAGACCAGACCTCCCAGCAACCAGAACAACACGCCGATTGCTAGGACAACTCGGTCTTGAATGCGCGTGAGATCCCTGCTAAAAATGTTGACCAGTGCGACCACGCCACAAACTATACCTACACCAAACCACCAGAGGACCCAATGATGAATCCGGAAGTGAATGTGCATAACCCCTCCTTGCAACCGCCATGAGGTACGTCGGAGCCGATGGAATCAAGTTTTTTCACACCCGGCGGTACGGCGTCACGTTGTCTTTTCCAGCAGGCAAGAATCTACGCCGCCGCTACCGGGCGTGGCGATTCATGGCTAGTACAACTAGACCCACGAGCGACAGATTCCCGGACTTCGGTCAAATTGGCCAGCACGAACGCCGCGATCGCCATCTCCACGTCTCGGACCGCAACATCGTAGTAGCTGCCCGTTGTGACCAGGTTGAGGGCGATCGCGAGTAGCCATACCGATAGGACGTAGGCCCCAATTCGAGTCCAGCGCGTCAGAATAGAGAGCCCTACGAGAATTTCAATGGGACCGGTGATCAGCATGAAGGTGTGTCCGCTGACAGGGAGGAACCGTTCTGTGATGGGGCTCAGATACATGTTCCAGTTGGTGAGCAAATTGAAGAATTTATCCAGCCCAGCGAGAACCGCGGCGAGGCCTAGACCGACTCTAAGCGCCCACCAGGAAGAATCAAGCTTTTTGATTGGCATTGTCTTTCCAGCTTTCTTATTTCAAATGTGATTTGCACAGTTACAGAACGTCGTTCGGCACGATCGGGAGGCGTGAAAAGTGGAATCATCCCACAATGCCGATCCGCGGGAATACAGTAGGCTGAACGTCCCCGTGCCGTCGGCAAAAGGTCACATCCGAGAAGAACCGATCTCCCGCATTCTATGTACCCGTCGAAGTTTTGACCATGCACATTCATCTCCATCCCCACGCTAATGGACAAGACGTCAATGTGCCGTCAAAAGTAAGAAGGGCAACGCCAAGAAGCTGTCAAAAGGCACAGATGAGCAGGATGCCAACAGTATCCTTGACAATAACTTGACGAGCTTTTCACCACTCTTGACGACCTCTTGAGATGGCTTACGTTAGATTTGATTCTTACGAAGCACAACGGATGAAACCGCAAGAGTGAAGAACAGAATGAGGACACAGTCACGGCAAACGCTCTCGACGGGAGTTGGGCCGAATTCTCTCGGCCACCGGTGGGGCGTAATTCTTGCGGGAGGCGACGGAAAGCGATTGCTGCCGTTGACAAGAAGGATCGCCGGCGACAACAGGCCAAAGCAATTCTGCGCCATCATGGACGGAGAAACACTTCTGACCCATACACGATGTCGGGTTGAGCGGATGGTACAGCCCGAGCATACGTTGCTCGTTGTAACCGAAACGCACGAGCGTTTCTACTCTAACCAGCTGAATGACGTTCCTTCAAGTTCGTTGCTCGTCCAGCCGTGCAACCGCGGTACAACTCCCGCGATACTGTACAGCCTTCTCCGCCTGAGTGAATCGGACCCGAGCGCCGTCGTAGGGTTTTTTCCTTCGGATCATCATTTTGCAGATGACGAAGCTCTTGTTGCTCATGTCGATTCGGCCTTCGAGGCGGCTGAGTCCTCGTCCGGCAAAGTCGTGCTGCTGGGGATTAAACCAAGCAGCCCGGAAGTCGCATACGGCTGGATCGAACCTGGTGCCTCTTTGACGAAAGATCGATTTGGCACGGTGTTCGAGGTCAGCCGGTTCTGGGAGAAGCCCAACGTTTCTCTCGCCTCCGATCTAATGGAGCGGGGTTGTCTTTGGAACAGCTTTTTAATGGTCGGTCGGGTCGACGCGTATCTTGGCCTAATCCGGCGCGCCCTTCCAGGGTTACTCGAGTCGTTCGAATCAATCCGGTCCTCGTTGTTCACGGAACAGGAGCCAGGGGCACTGGCCCACCTTTACTCGGGCATTCACGCCAGCAATTTTTCCGCTGAGGTCCTCGCGAAGAGCCCAAACGATCTCGCTGTCCTCTCTGGCGCGAATCTTGGATGGACTGATCTGGGGGAAACTAGTCGCGTTCTTTCAGTACTCGAAGAGAATGCTATTTCCACCGAATGGGCTCTTTCTTGTGCTGAAGAATGCGTTGCACGTAGCTGATTCGCTCCATCGTTGGTGACTAGCGGTTGAAAATAGAGGAACACATCCATGGACACAGGCCACATCAAGAAAGTTAGGGCAATACTGGAAGGCCAGCGCGATGCTCTTTCTCGGCGTTTGCACAGTCGAAATGCGATCGCGGTCGAGAAAGCGGCGGACATGATGGACGAAGTGGGACTCGCTGAAGAACGGGACCTCGCCACGCGGATTTTGGAACGGGATTTCGCAGACATTCGTCTTGTGGAGGCAGCGTTGACCCGCATTAAGAAAGGGACCTACGGCATCTGTCTCCGATGCGATGAAATAATCAGTTTGAATCGACTGCGCGTCATGCCGCATGCTGCGTTTTGCGTCAATTGCCAGGAAGCCGCGGAGCGCGATGGAGCACATGAGGTCAGCGTCCATGAAGACGTTACCAGCTCGCTTGCGGCATAGTGAAACCGCTCTGTCAGGGACGTCGGAATTGTCGTACATTAGGGTGCTTGCGAAATCTGCGCCTTGGAATGCACCAGTCCCCATCCTGCCAACCCGAGGAGATCTTCCTAAACCCTTAGAAGCACCAGGCTGAAAAATGCCAGACGAGATCCCGTCCACCGCGGTTCCGAACCTACTGACTCACGTCAGCACCGACGAGGAGTACCCGACTCGATCAGAGGTTTCGTGGAAGGATCGCGTTCTCCGACTGGGAGATGCGTCGACGGAAAAGTGGTGGCGTGGAGTCCCGATCAGTTTGGCAATTGCCGGACTCATCACGATTCTGGGATTTTGGATCGAGCCGGTTATTCGAGGACCCAATCTTGCCATCTTCTACATGCTCGCCGTCGTTTTTAGTGCAGTGCGATGGGGGCGCTGGGCGGTCATCATCAACGCCATATCGAGTGCGCTTCTCTTCGATTACTTTTTCGTTCCTCCATTTCGGAGTTTTGTAATCGGCGACGTTTGGTATTTGATCACGCTCATTGGGCTCCTGACAGTTGGTTTGATTGTAAGCACGTTAGTGGTCGCCACTCGGGAAGAGGCGCGGGCTGCGAGGCGCAGGGAGAAGCGCATCTCGGCGCTTTACTCCTTCACGCAGTCCTTGGCCGCGGGAAATGAGTTGGATCAAATCCTCGACGCAGTTGTGCGCCATTTCACCGAGATCTTTCGGCGACCCGTAGTAGTGTTATTGCCCGCCGCCGAAGGATTGACAGTGCGCTATTGCAGTGCAGAGTTGGTCTTCGACAAAGATGGGAAACAGGCCGCGTCTTGGGTGTTTGAGAATGGCCAAGAGGCGGGATGTGGAGCCGAAATGTTCTCCGGCTCGAGGGTACGTTACCGGCCGCTCAAGACGGGGCCAGGAATCGTTGGCGTGATCGGATGCCAGGGAAAACATTCGGATGACCTGCTTCCACCTGATCAGCGCGAGCTGCTGGGCATCTTCCTGGACCAGACTGCTTTGGCAATCACGCGAGCCGATCTCGCAAAGAAAGCCAAGCGTGCGGAGATACTTCAGGAAGCCGATAGACTTCAGAGAGCCCTTCTAAATTCTGTTTCACACAACCTGCGGACACCACTCGCCTCCGTCCTCGGTGTCCTGAACACGGTATTGGAGGATGCGTCGCTACTCGATGTACCCACACAACAGAGCCTTTTGAAAACTGCTCAAGACGAAGCAAAACGCCTTGATTGGCTCGTTCAAAACTTGCTAGACATGACGCGTCTAGAAGGCGGGGCTATTCGAGTGAAAGCCGAGCCGTGCGATGTGCACGACGTGGTTGCGTCTGCACTTCGCCAGCTTGGAGAATCGGCTCGCAGCCATGCGATTTTAGTTAACATAGCCCCCGGTCTGCCCTTCGTGCCCATGGACGATGTTCTAATGGTGCAGGTGCTCGTGAACTTGCTCGATAACGCCCTGAAGTATTCTCCGGCAGATGCGACGGTGGAAATCCAGGCCCGCCTGACCGCTGGCCAACTAGAAATTCGAGTTCTCGATCATGGAAGGGGGATTCCAGAAGGTGAACTCGAGCGGGTGTTCGATAAGTTTTACCGTGTTGCCGTCCCAGGAGCGCCCAAGGGGACAGGACTTGGCCTTTCAATCTGCAAGGGGTTCGTGGAAGCCCACAACGGCCGCATCGTCGCGAAGCGGCGTACGGAAGGAGGAACGGAGATAGCCGTATTCCTGCCATTGGAGAAAAGACGTGAGTAGTCCAGGACTGCGGATACTGATCGTTGACGACGAGGCCGGTATCCGTGGTTTTCTCCGCGCTACCCTTGAGGCACACGGATATTCGGTCAATGAAGCTTCGACCGGAGAAGAGGCATTGCAAGTCGTTCCAGCTTTCCGTCCGGATCTCATTCTTCTCGACCTCGGCCTCCCTGGGGTTGGTGGAAAACAGGTCACGAGCTGCCTTCGGGAGTGGACTCAGACGCCGATTATCATTTTGTCGGTTCAAACCGATGAGTCTGAAAAGATTGCCGCATTAGACGCGGGCGCAGACGATTACCTCACCAAGCCCTTCGGATCAGGTGAGTTGCTAGCGCGGATTCGTGCAACTACCCGCCGTATTGGTCACCAAGACAGCGGGCCAGTGTTTGTGACCGGCGACCTGACGGTCGACCTTGCCGGTCGAGCGGTGCGGCTCGGCGAGAAAGAGGTACAGCTTACGCCGACTGAGTACAGTCTGCTTAAGGCTTTTGTGATCCATGCAAACAAGCTCCTTACCCATCGTCAACTGCTTCGCGAGGTGTGGGGTGGCGCACACTACGAAGACCCTCAGCATCTACTGCGTGTCAACGTCAACAACCTGCGGCGGAAACTGGAGGCCGACCCAGCGCGTCCGCAGTACATCATCACCGAACCAGGCGTGGGATACCGGCTTCGGACAGAGCCTCGCGTCTCTGGGGCGCCTTCAAACGTTTGACGAGTCTTGACGCCCACACATCTTTTTGACCCGTTCTTGACATCTGAACGACTAGTATTTGATTGTGAAGTATCGTTGCAACAATCCGGTCTCGATCGAGGGTGCGTGAACGGCCCGACAATTCTGCTTGTTGATGACGAAGCGTCGCTCCGCCAGGTTCTCCGTGCTCGGCTGACTGCACGGGGGTACTCCATTCAAGAGGCAAGCAGCGGCGAAGAGGTCCTCCGGACGGTTCCAGGCATGCAACCCGACGTAATCATCCTCGATATCGGGTTACCGGGTATCGATGGAATCGAAGTCACGCGTCGTCTCCGGCCATCAGTTCAGACACCGATTATCATCCTCTCCGTTCATTCAGCGGAATCTGACAAAATCGCGGCTTTGGATGCGGGCGCCAACGACTACCTAACTAAACCTTGTGATCTCGGAGAGTTGCTCGATCGCATTCGCACAGCGCTACGCCCAGCAACGCTCAAAGATGCGGGCGTTTTCACGGTCGGTGATCTCGTAGTTGATGTGAACCGCCACGCAGTTCACGTCGCAAATGAGTCAGTTCGACTCACGGCGACGGAATACAACCTATTGAAAGTACTCGTTCTCAACGCCGGCCGACTATTGACACAGGGCCGTCTGGCTAAGGAGATCTGGAGCGACAAAAGCGATGACGAGGCGCGACAAATGCTGCGAACCACAATCAGATCGCTGCGCCAAAAGCTAGATACCAATTCATCGCAACCTGGCCATATCGCGACGGAACCCGGTGTGGGATATAGGCTTCGGGTCACGCCACCGGAGTAGAGCGTTGCTTCTTACTCGCGGTTGCTTGCGGAGTAGGCCCAGCCGATGCGCAGATCAAGAAAGGGCATACCCAACATTTATAGTGAGGCACCCTTTCTTACCTGTAGGTCTTGACACTGTTTTTACAATTGCCCAAGCATTCTTGACCCGGCCTTGATGTCAATTCGCGTAATATGAATTCACGGGCTGGGCTATCGCGTCTTCATAGAGATGACCCAACCAACTAGCTTTGCTGTGCGGATTACCATCCGCAAGAAAGGAATGTTTAGTAGCGTAAAAGGTAACCGTAGCAGTGTCTTGAGCGGTTGCCGCCAATGCGAAAAGAGCGATCAACATAAGATGTTTCATTGTGTTTTGCCTACCCCCGCGGGTGGTTTTTCAGGACGTGATTGCCGCGTTGTGTTGGCGCGAAGCCTCTTTAAATTGTGTTGAGTCTGGCCATTGGCGATTCGCTGCGCGGTCCGCTTCACCATTCGCTGCTCCTTTGCAGGTATCGCGTCGAAATAGAGATTAATGCCCTCTTCGACAATTCTCCACGCTGGCTTCCGCAGCGTATGTGACATGGCCCTTAACCGGGCACGCACGTCTGGCCGAATGCTTATCAAAAGCGTGGGGTAATCTCGAACTCGAACCGGATTGCCATTTACGTCCTTCTCGCCGGGCGGCCTACCGGGTTTCTTTGTTGACACTCGACTCATGCATTTTATTATATAACAAAACCCCTTGTTTGTTATATAGCAAAATGATAAAATGGATTATGAAAGCGGCCATCTATGCTCGTGTGAGTACAAACGACCAGAACTGTGAGATGCAACTGCGCGAGCTGCGTGAATACCTTGCCCGCCGAGGATGGGAACTCGGCGAAGAATTTATCGATGCCGGGTTTTCGGGCGCTAAGGCTAGCAGACCTGCGCTGGACCGCCTTATGGCCGCTGCAGCTCGCCGGGAATTTGATTGCGTCTTGGTATGGAAGCTGGACCGTTTCGGGCGGTCCGTGTTGCACTTGAGCCAACAGCTCGCGACCCTGGCGAGCCATGGTATCCGGTTCATCTCAAGCAGCCAGTCTATCGATACGGATGCCTCCAACCCCGTTTCTAGGCTATTGACGACCATTCTGGCGGGTGTGGCGGAGTTCGAGCGCGAAATCATCCGCGAGCGTACGTTGGCTGGTGTCCGCGCAGCTAAGGCCAAAGGGAAAACGCTCGGCAGACCCAAACGGGTTTTCCGGCGAGACGAAGCACGTCGGCTGCGAGCCGAGGGCATGAGCTGGCGCGTAATCGCCAAGCAGTTAGGCGTTCCCGTGTCCACAGTGGTGGACGCATGTACGGAAATGGTGCGCGTGGATTCTCCGCCTGCCACGTTCAAAGAGAAGGCGGAGGGAGCCACCGCGTAAGGGTTGCGGCAATTGAAGAATTAGCGTACACCCCCTCGCGGCATTTAGAGGGTGCTCGTGCGCTTCGTCAGGCGTTAATGGTATGCTTTCCCCCATAAATCCGGAGGATTATGAAGGCGATCTCACTGGCTCCTTTTACGATTCGTGTTAAGGAAAAGCACAAAAGGGAAGATTATGAGATCGACCAATTCCTCGGTGAAAACGACCTGCTCGTTTTTGTGCGGAACTTTCTCGATGAGCTGCACACCAATGACATCCTGAACGAAGATGCACAGCGCCTAGTGAGTGTCCGTCGAGTGACCGGGGGAGGCCGGACATTACGCGGTTTGTTTGAGAGCGGCGACTATGGGTCCGAAAGTCTGATCAAAGATGTCGGATCTCGGGCGGTGGTGCATCACAAAGCTCGCACGCATGCAGACATGTTGCCGTTCTATTATTTGTTCAGTTTGCCAAAGGGGAGGACCAAAGGAATCCTCTTACTGCAGAAGCGTGGACCAATTGGAATTGTGACCGTCCTTCGCGACCTGCTTCAAGTTGCGCTGGAGGCTGAACATCCGAATGGACAGATTGTTCTGAGTCCACTAAGCACTACTGGGATTCTGGATCAGTATATGGCGGGCGCGTCTTTGAATGAAATCCGCTTTGTGCGGTTCAGTATCCCCGACGATATTGCTGCCGCTTACGGACGGGGTCACGAAGAACTCAAAGGAAGCGCCGAGTTTGTGGTTCGATTTCACGGTTTGGAGGACTTTCCGTTAGCAAAGAGATTTCGTGATTTCATCAGTGGACGCGGAAGCCGGGAGCTACAGGAATTAGTGGAACTCAAAGATGTGCGTCTCGACTACGACACCATCAAGCTAGGGCTCACACTGAACGGGCGACGCCGCACGATAAATGTGACAGAGGTGGAGTCCATGAGAGGCGAGTTCGATATCACTGATACGGTAGAATTAGGTCGGGACGGTAACCCTCGATTTGAAAGCATCGATGAGGTAGCCCATGGCTTGCTTACGGACCTGGAAGCCGAGCTTTACGGCGAAGGGGGCGCATGACCGAAAAAATTAACGTCCTGCAAATTATCAAGGATCACTTCGGAACGCTGCGAAGCTATCGAACTGGAAAGACCAGCGTTCCTGACTGGCTAGTCTTTTTGGCGTTTCCTCTCGTTGCCTCTGCGGCCGTCACTTGGATGCGATTCAGCTTTAAGGCCGATGTTTTGATTGGGATTTTATCAGCCTTTTCGATCTTCGCTGGCTTGTTGCTGAACCTTCTTGTTCTTATCTGTGGACTGGCTGGAAACCAACGTTTTGGAGGTTCGGATGCGGCAGCCGAAACTCGGCGAAGATTTCTAAAGGAAATCCACGAAAACCTTTCTTTCTCGATCTTGATCTCGATATCAATCGTCGTGCTGTCCCTCATCGCTATCTCTGTAATGCGTTTCCTGGAACAAACACCGGGCCAAATCCTAACCACGCACCCGGTTGTGACGTTCTTACTCACATCGCTTCTAATAAACTTCGTATTGACCCTGCTGATGATCCTGAGACGTATTCATGTGCTGTTGTCCCTTGAGTTCGAGCGCCCGTCGATGAAAAGGGCGTCTTAGCTCCAGCCAGCGTCCGCGCTACCTCTTCTGAATCACGTAAAATCCAGAAGATAGCGACGAACATGCTCACTGGCGAAATCCGCAGTCAAATCGATCAAATCTGGAATGCGTTTTGGACGGGCGGGATTTCCAACCCGCTCGAAGTCATCGAGCAGATCACTTACCTGCTTTTCCTACGCCGCTTGGACGAGCTAGAAGCCCTCGGAGAGTTGAAGGCCACCCGTCTCAATAGGCCGCTGGAGCGGCGGCTTTTCCCCGCAGGCAACGACCCCAAGGGAATCCCCTACGAGAATCTGCGCTGGTCCCGCTTCAAGAACTTCGAGGCCCGCGAGCTGTATACGGTGGTCTCTGAGCACGTCTTCCCCTTCTTGCGCACGCTCGGGGGTGATGATTCCACCTACGCGCACCACATGAAGGACGCGCGGTTCACCATCCCTACACCGCAATTACTGGCCAAAGTCGTGGATCTGCTAGACAGTGTCCCCATGGAGGATCGCGACACCAAGGGCGACATCTACGAATACATGCTCGGTAAAATCGCCACCGCAGGGCAAAACGGGCAGTTCCGAACGCCGCGTCATATCATCCGCTTGATGGTGGAACTCGTCGCACCTAAACCTACCGATGTGATCTGTGATCCTGCCTGCGGTACTTGCGGCTTTCTGGTGTCTGCTGGCGAGTACCTCCGTGAGCGGCATCCAGAAAGCTTCACGGACGCGAAGCTGCGCGAACACTTTCATCATGGCCTGTTTCACGGCTTCGATTTCGACAACGTTATGCTTCGCATTGGCAGCATGAATATGCTGCTACACGGGATCGAGAACCCGGATATCCGTTACCGCGATTCGCTCTCACAAGATCATGCTGGTGAGGAAGAAAAGTACACGTTGGTCCTCGCGAATCCTCCCTTCGCGGGCTCGCTCGATTACGAACAGTGCGCAAAAGATCTGCTTCAAATCGTGAAGACGAAGAAGACAGAGCTGTTATTTCTCGCGCTGTTTCTCCGACTGTTAAAGCCAGGTGGACGAGCTGCGGTGATCGTTCCGGATGGAGTCGTGTTTGGCAGCAGTAAGGCTCATAAGGCTTTGCGCGAGATGCTGGTAGAAAAACACAAGCTCGACGCCGTGATTTCTCTACCAAGCGGAGTTTTCCGTCCCTACGCCGGAGTTTCCACGGCCATCCTAATCTTCACCAAGACGAATTCCGGCGGAACGGATCACGTCTGGTTCTATGACGTGGAAGCGGACGGAATGTCGCTAGACGACAAGCGCGTACCCCTACTACCCGAAGAGAAGCTTGGGCCGGTTCCCATTCAGATGCTGACTGATGAGGAACACGCCAAGAATAATCTGCCTGATGTGGTGACCCGATTTTCGCAGCGCGACGAAGCGGAGCGCGACCGCCCGCGCAGCTTGCAAAGCTTCTGCGTGCCCAAGGCTGTCATTGAGGCGGCAGGCTACGATTTGAGCGTAAACCGCTACAAGGAAGTGGTGCACGAAGAAGTGGAGCATGTGCCGCCCAAACAGCTCCTAGCGGAGTTGCGCGCGCTGGAGGAGGAGATTCAGAAGGGATTGCGGGAATTGGAGGCGATGATCGGATGACGTCTTTAGCGGGGCATTCGCCACTAGCCGTTCCGCTCGGAGAGGTCTGTTCGATGCTTAATGGCGGCACGCCAAGTAAAGAAGTGCAGTCCTATTGGAACGGCAAAATACCGTGGATTACTAGCGCCGATATCCAGAGCTCTCGCGTCCTCACAGCACGTAATTACGTGACAGAGATGGGTCTCAAACATTCTGCAACTTCGCTTGTGAAGTCCGGCACGATACTACTGGTCACGCGAACGAGCGTTGGGAAGGTGGCAGTAAATGCCATGGACCTTTGTTTTAGCCAAGACATTACCGCCCTATCGCCCGATCCCCGGCGATTGGACAGTAGCTATCTTGTGCACTTTTTGCGCACGCAGGAGGCATACTTCGAACGGATGGCGCGAGGCGCAACAATCAAGGGCATCACGCGAGAAGTGATCGAAAGAATTCTAGTCCCGCTTCCTCCATTGAGCGAGCAGCGGCGGATTACGGCGATTCTGGACCAAGCTGACGCTCTACGCGCGAAGCGCCAAGCTGCATTGGAAAGGCTCCATTCTTTGAAACAGGCAATTTTTGCGGACATGTTCGGGCGCTCAATGAATCGGGACAGTTGGGCGAAGGTAAAGTTAGGCAACATCGCGCGAAGGATCACGAAAGGCGAATCGCCGAATTGGCAGGGCTTTGCTTATCAGACAGAAGGTGTCCGGTTCATCACAAGTGAGGACGTGGGGTGGGGCAAGCTAGAACCTAAACCTCCGAAGTACATCTCGTCAGAGTTTAACAATAAGCTCAAGCGTTCACAGGTCCTGGAAAATGACATTTTGGCGAACCTTGTCGGCGCCTCCATTGGCCGATGCTGCATCGCACCTCCTGGGGCAATCCCTGCCAACGTGAACCAAGCTGTAGCTGTTGTGACCTTGGACCATGAGCGAGCTGTTCCGGAATTCGTTTTGCAACAACTTCTGACTCCATACCAGCAAAGCGTTTTGCTTGGCCACAGGGTTGAGGCTGCGCGCGCGAATATCAGTCTTGCGAACCTTCGAGAGCTGGGTCTTATTCTTCCCCCAATGGAGATACAGCAGAAATTCAAGCGTTTGATGTGCGGAATCGAGCGGACGACGTTAGTAGAAAAATCTTCGCTTAGGGCGTTGGAAGTTATCATCTGCTCTGTTCAGAATCGAGCCTTCCGAGGGGAACTGTAAGCGATGAGCCAGTTCTGCTTCCTGCAAACCGAATGGCCAGAGCTGTTCATCGCCGCAGGCAAAGCCGAGTTAACGGTCCATCCTGATCCCCGCACCGCCTGTTTCTACGCGCGACGGACTCTTGAGTTAGCCGTTGCTTGGCTGTATCGTGCGGAAAGCTCACTTAAGTCACCGTACCAAGACAGCCTGAGTGCCCTAATCCACGAACCTACGTTCAAGACGTTGCTCGGAGATACCCTGCACGCGAAGGTGCGATTGATTAAGGACCTCGGAAACCTGGCGGTTCATAGCGCCAAGCCGGTCCGACCGTTAGATTCTCTCGCTGCGGTCCGGGAGTTGTTTCACTTCTGCTTTTGGCTTGCCCGAACATACGCCCGTAATTCTTCTAGTCAACCGCCTTCGAACGCGACCTTCCAGTTGGATCTGTTGCCTAAAACTGCGGCGGTACCCGCGCAGACTGCGGCGCAAGTCCGGAAGCTTGCAGACGAAATCGCCGCAAAAGACGCGAAACTGCTGGAATTTGGCACTATTCAGGGAACGCTCACAGCAGAGCTGGAGCGTCTCCGGGCCGAAGTCGCCGAGGCTAAAACCCAAAACCAACATCAGCCGGACACGCACAATTACTCCGAAGCTGAAACGCGGGACTTCTTCATCGACCTCCTGCTCAAAGAAGCAGGGTGGGCTCTGGACCAAGCTCGGGACCGCGAGTATGAGGTTGGTGGTATGCCCAACGCACAGGGCAGGGGCTATGTGGATTACGTCTTATGGGGCGATGATGGCAAGCCCGTGGGGCTCGTGGAAGCGAAACGCACCAAACGCAGCCCAACCGAGGGGCAGCAGCAGGCCAAGCTCTATGCCGACTGCCTGGAGCAGCAGTTCGGACAACGCCCGATAGTCTTCTACAGCAACGGTTACGACCACTGGATGTGGGACGACGCCAGCTACCCGCCCCGTCCGGTTCAGGGCTTCTTTAAGAAGTCGGAATTGGAACTGCTGATCCAGCGGCGGACCACTCGTGCTGCACTTGCGGCCGCCGCGATCAATCCCGCGATTGTTGAACGCTACTATCAGACGCGAGCAATACGCAGAATCACGGAAGCTTTCGAGAAAGATAATGATCGCCGCACTTTGCTGGTGATGGCAACGGGGGCGGGCAAGACGCGGACCGTTATTGCACTGTGCGATTTGCTGATGCGGTGCAATTGGGCTAAGCGAGTTCTATTTCTGGCGGACCGCGTGGCATTGGTGAATCAGGCTGTGAATGCGTTCAAGACGCACCTTCCCGCGTCTGCGCCTGTGAACCTGGTTACCGAGAAGAACACCGAGGGCCGGGTGTACGTCTCCACGTATCCGACAATGATGGGCCTGATCGACGAATCGACCGATGGACTGCGCAGGTTTGGCGTGGGGCACTTCGACCTGATCGTAATCGATGAGGCCCATCGATCGGTGTACCAGAAGTATGGAGCAATCTTCGATTACTTCGATTCGCTCCTGGTAGGGCTGACTGCGACTCCGAAACAGGAGGTCGACCGCAACACTTACAGGCTGTTCAATCTGGAGTCGGGCGTTCCCACTGACGTTTATGACATCGAGGACGCTGTGAGAGACGCGTTCTTGGTGCCTCCCATTGCTGTCTCCGTGCCTTTGAGGTTCCAAAGGCAGGGTATTCGGTACGACGACCTCTCCGACGACGAGAAGGACGAATGGGACGCTCTGGAATGGGATGAAGATGGCAGCGTCCCGGATCGCGTGGAGCCGCAAGCCGTTAATAAGTGGCTGTTCAATGAGGACACGGTAGACAAGGTCCTTGAGCACCTGATGGCGCGCGGATTGAAGGTGGATGGCGGTGATCTCCTCGGCAAGACGATCGTTTTCGCGAAGAATCAGGACCACGCCGAATTCATCGAGAAGCGGTTCAATGCCAATTACCCTCATCACAAAGGAGCCTTCGCCCGGATCATCACCTTTAAGACCGAGTACGCGCAGAGCCTGATCGACGCCTTCTCGACTCCGTTGAAGTTTCCACAGATCGCAATTTCCGTGGATATGCTGGACACTGGCATCGACATACCCGAGATCGTGAACCTGGTCTTCTTCAAGTTGGTGCGGTCAAAGACGAAGTTTTGGCAGATGGTCGGGAGGGGCACGCGGTTAAGGCCAGATCTGTTTGGTCCAGGGAAACCCAAGGAATTTTTCTACATCTTCGATTACTGCCAGAACCTGGAGTTTTTCAGTCAGAATCCGGCCGCAAGCGATGGATCGAGTAACGAGTCATTAAGCAAGAAGCTTTTCACGACGCGCGTTGAACTGATCGGAGAATTAGACAAAGGGGTTGGCCACGAGCGGAAGGACGATTTGCAGATCGCACTGCGGGCCGATACAGCAGAGAGGCTGCGCTCGGAAGTAGCGGCGATGAACCTGGAGAACTTTATCGTTCGCCCCAAACGACTTTACGTCGAGCGATATTCGCAGGCAGAGGCTTGGGAAAAGCTTGGGATCGAGCAGCAATCGGAGCTAGCACATGAACTGGCGGGGCTCCCTTCCGAATTGACCGACCCGGACCTGGAGGCGAAGTTATTCGATCTCCTAATCCTTCGACTGCAACTGGCGCGATTGCGCGCCGAGCCGTCTTTTTCCGGATTGCGGAAGCGCGTAGAAGAGATCGCCGGTTTGTTGGAAGAGATGGACAGTATCCCAATGGTGCGTGAGCAGATGCCGCTGATCCAAGAAATCCAGACAGACGATTTCTGGCTAGATGTAACATCGCCGATTCTGGAAAACGTCCGCAAAAAGCTTCGCGCTTTGGTAAAACTAATTGAAAAGGTAAAACGCCAGCCGGTCTACTCGGATTTTACGGACGAAATGGGAGTTGAGCAGGAGACGCCGCTTCCGGGATTCAGTCAGGCTACCTTCGCGAGGTTTCGTGATAAGGCCCGAGCGTTCTTGCGCGAACATGAGGATCATCCAGCGATCCGCAAAGTGCGACTAAACACGGCTCTAACGCCCCACGACTTAGCCGAACTGGAGCGTCTGTTATTGCAGGCGGGTATTGGAACGACACAGGATTTGATCCAGGCAAAGGAAGTGAGCGATGGGTTCGGGTTGTTTCTGCTGTCGCTGGTGGGTCTTGATCGCGAAACAGCGAAGAAGGCTTTTGATGGCTTCCTGGTGGGCCGCAACCCAACGGCCAACCAGATCGAGTTCATCGATCTGATCGTGAACCATCTCACCGAGCAAGGATACATCGCCGCTGCACGGCTGTACGAATCCCCCTTCACCGATTTGAATCCCATGGGAGTCGAAGGAATCTTTCCCGGTCAGGTTGACCAGATTCTCGCAGTTCTGGCGGAGATCCGTAACCACGCCATAGCGGCGTAGCCCCCCACTTTAAAATCATTTTGCCACTTGAGCAATCCCAACCGACTCTTTTGCGCGAACCGTAATCCGTCGTTAAGGGTCTGGACTTGGGGCGGGCAGTGCATCGAAGGAACAGAAATTGGGATGAGAGCGGCGATGAAAGGAGTGCGGAGTTGGCAGATCAAGAAACTACGGGGAAAATGGAGCCACGCCTGCTGGTACAGGCGCGGCTTCGCTCAGGGCTGAAGAAATCGGGGCGAGTTGGAGGGATCGGGGGAGCTTAGCCGGTGGGCAGGGGCATGAGGCGCATCCAATCTCGCCAGCCGGCGCCGGCAATGCGGCAGAGTACGCGGCGGGCATGATGCAGGATGCGGCCCGCGGTATTGAAGATCAGAAAGCGCAGTCGTTTAGGCCGGGCGGCCAGATAGGATTCCGGCAGCGCCATGCGTTTGAGCGCGGTGATCACATTGTGCGTGAGCACGGCCAACCGCAGCCAAGCGGCATTGGCTCCGAAGCGGGAGCACGGCAACACGCCGGCGGCGAGTTCGTTTTTCAGCACGTCATGGATGGCCTCGATGGTCCCGGCCTTCTCGCGATGCCACTCCAGTAAACGTTTGGTTTCCCATTCCCATACGTTGCTGACGACGGCGAAGTGCTTGGCTTCGGCCCCGTCGGCGAACAAATCCCCTTGCCGTTTACGGATCCGAATCGCCACGAAACGCAGAGGCCCGAACTGTTGGTCGTCCTCGGCTTCCGGCCAGTAGTTCAACACGTCGGCGCACTCGCTCACCGCTTCGCGATCTTCGCGATACGGCTTCCAGGCCGACTGGGGCAGACGCAAAATATGGTCCTTCAACGACGCCTGCATCCGTGCGCTGATGGCAAAACGGATCGGCCCGCGCGCCAAGCCTTCCCGCTGGTCGTTTCTCAGCCAGTTCATCAACTGCTTGTCGTAGCAGGCCGAATCCCCGCGAAAATAATACTCCGTCACCGTTTCCGGCAAACTCTGGAAGGCACGGCGCGCCACCCGCAATGGCTCCTGCACGGCCGGAACGTTGCCGTCCCGGAACTCGTCGGCCACGATCAGGTTCATCTCGGCCCATAGTGCCAGCATGGGTTGATAACCGCGTCCGCCCTGGTAGGTGGGCTGGGCCTCTTGCTTCCAACTCTCGATCACGGTCGAGTCCAGATCGATCGTCGCCATCTTCTGCGGCTCTCCCCGGCGCGCCAACTCCCCTACCAGATCAGTGTTGACCTGACCCAATCCTTCCAGTGGCTGGTTTTCCTCCGGAATGTAACTGATCTGACCCGGCAGCAAGCGCTGCTGGGCTTGCTCGATCAGCCGCTCGTCGTGAAACTGGTACAGAAACTTCCGCGCTGCTTCCGGACTCGGCAGATCGTGCCCGATCAGTTCGCGCACCCCATCCTGGCGTAGGTGAGCGAAGTCGTCCAGACATTCGCCGCCCGCCGCGTTCAGAATCAGAAAGCTCTCCACGTAGCTGGCCTCATCCAATCCGCGCTGGCGTTGCTTGACGGACACGTGCCGCTCGACGCTGCGCGGCAAATCCAGACTGCGGAACGCCTGCAAAAACACCGGCATCCCGGCCAGCGCCGTCAAGCCTTGCTCGGCATGCCCTTCGTCGTATTCGAAACCCAGTGGTTGTTGCGTCGGTGATTGCCGCTCGGGTTGAGCCATGCACGCATTCTAAAGCCTGCTTTCACCCATCGGGTGAAAACCCACAAACCCATCCTCATCAATACCCTCTTGACTTCAACCATTACTCAACATCCCTTACGGACGGATCACGGGCGAACGAAATAATTTCCAGCGTGGCCACCGCGTTGTAACCTCAAAGTAGAGGGTCAGCTAGCCTGATCAGCGAAAGGTGGATCTTCCCAACCACCAGCTGACCCGCTTACAAAGCGTGGGAAGAGTCGAAGGGAAGCGGCTGTGCTGGACAGCGTTGTTCGTTCTCTGATAGGCCAACTGAGGCTTCTCGCCGAGGAGGGTGCCCGGTTTGAGCACGCAGATTTTGACGCTCCAGATCCTGACGAGGTACGGGTGTGGAGTGCGAAATGCCACGATCTCCTCAATGCATCGGGGCGGATAATCCCGGACATCGTAGCAGCGTTCCGGGAACTCAAATTCATTGACCGTCAATCAGCGTACGCAGTGCTTTCGCCCGAAGACTGGGAAGATGAGTATGACACTTTGGAGAGTGTTAATCGGGTCGCTCTCCGAAATGCCTTGCAGCTATTAGGAGATGCGATCCAACGGCTAAACGTTGAATTTCCACCAAAGCTGGAGTTGGATGACGCCGCGCCAATCGGACTTGATCTCGCCCTACACCCGCATTGGATTGACCTCATGAACCGCGCTCGGGAGCGTTTCCCCCGCAACAGTGCCCGAGGTCCGGAGAGGGATCTTCCTCTCATCGTGGCTGTCGTCCTGTTCGTGTTGCCACACGGTAGACACTGGCGAAATCATCTTCCTGAAATTTGCGATCAACTCGATAAAATTTCGATCACACCTCCTAAGCCTCGGTCTGATCCAGCGAGCGCCGAACCCTCGGAACCCGTAGGCAGTTGGCGGGAATGTTTGGACAAGTTTCCAGGCACTGTGAAAGATAAGGTCGCCTATGCTCGCAAGGGTGCTGTGGAGCTGCGCCGGGCGCGTGGGTAACTTTACCTAACTCTACCCATTCGGTTTTTTGAACCTCACCCGCACCGTGGACAACAGGTTCCTCTAAACCATTGTCTTGATTCTGTCCCTGCTATAGGTCGCCCATCCAAGATGTTTGATCGAAAAAGATCAATTTGAAAAAATATTTTACTGCTGGCAATCTGCCAATGAGCGATAGGGCCGACTTGAAGTCACCAATCCCTGCGGAAGTTACTTGGCTCCCGTCCTAAACTCCGCGCTCAACGAAAGGAACCTAAGGATACGTATGTCCAGAGGACTACTAGTTAACCGATTAGTCGGAACAGATTTGAAGCGAGCGAAGCGAGCCGCTGAACGTAGTGAAGCGACCTCTCTAACCCTTGTATTGGGTTCATCGAAATATAACCGGATGAGGGCTCGTGCACTTATGTCTGAAAATTCTGAAAGTTGTGATTTTAAAAATCAGATTCGGAATGCCCCCGGTTTTTGGGGGCCGGATTGGTCAACTCTGCATCGAGGCTTGGAGTGTCAGCAAGCATTCGCGGAATTCATCGTCCGAGATTTTCCGCCAGATCTGGTCGCTTGTTTTTGGGACGCCGAAAATTCTTCCAAAGCGGCTCTCCTACGAAAATTGCGCGAACTGCGAAACTGCAACCACGAGAGTTACGATCGCACAGAGTTTCGCCACCGGATGGATCGCCCGAAATTTGAATATATCGCGGCCTATGAAGTAGGCACACATCCAGCGCACTCGTACGACCCAAGGGGGCACCTTCACGTGCTTCTGTACACCGCCGCCGAAATGGACACCAGGAGGCTTAAGAGAGCTTGGGGCCGTATATCCGGTCTAGGGAAAGACGGATCGCGCATCTGCAAATTTCAAGGGCGAGCCAAGGGCCAGGGTTACATTCTGAAAACGTACGGAACCAGTGCCGATCACATAGTGATCAGTGACAAATTGCCGCAGATCGCTCCGAAAGAGGACCGGCCATGAATAAGGGGTGGAAGCCTCGCCTGGATAAAATTGCTCCAGCATGCGGAAGTTGCCAAAATCCTGGGCGTATCGGCGAAGACTCTTGGGAACTGGCGCGCACGAGGGAAGGGTCCTCCGTGGGTAAAGATCGGTGGCGCGCGTTATCCGGGGAATGACCTTCAAAAATGGATACAAACACGCCTGAGGCTTGAGGATATCGACCCGCAGAGTGAGCGCCCAACTGAGTGAGGACAAGTAGGGACTTCTGCCGCCTAAGTTGGAAATACATGAATGCCATCGAACAACGAATCTTGACCCTCGCAGAGGCAGCGCGATGGGTCCGCTGTTCCAAAGCCCACCTCCTGAATGCGATCAAGGGGCGGCTGGCAAACGTACCGCCTCTCCCGTGTATACGTATCGGACGCCGAATCCTGATCCGGCAAGAATCATTGGACTCCTGGATAGCTGCTATTGAGTCAGGAGGTGAGACCTAAGCGTGATAGTATCCAATCCATGTCGGGATTCAACGCCCTTGGCGCAGGAAAGAGAAACAATGCGCCGAAGGCGATTTCAACGTGGAGGTTTATCACAACGCAAACGCAATGGCAGGCTGTTCTGGTATCTGCAGTGGAGAGAAGACGGTCAGCCAAGATCAAAGGAACTGGGGCTGTGCTCGGAAATGACCCGCGCCCAAGCCGAGGTTATCCGGGCAGCAACTATGGAGCCGATCAACAAAGGCATTCTGAAGCCCGCCAAACCTGTTTACACGCTCGCGAAATTTATCGAGGCGGTCTACCTACCAGTGAGCCGCCGCAAGTGGAAGGCATCCACCACAATGACCACTGAGGCCCTAATTAACGCGCACCTTACGGAACTGGAGCCCCGGTTACTCGATCAATTGACCCGCCACGACATTCAGGAATTGCTGGACCGAAAGGCGGCATCCGGGTTGAGTAGGAGTGTTGTGAGCCATCTCCGATGGCAGTTAAGCGCCATCTTCAGGTTGGCCATGGGTGACGGCGCAGTATCGACAAACCCTACCTTGGGCTTATCCGTATCGGTGTGCGCCGCGCCGCGTGAGAAACGGGTGTTAGCGTATGACGATGTTTTACGGGTTCTGAAGGTGTTGCCAATCAGGGAACGGTTGATCTTTCGGCTGGCGACTATCGAGGGGATGCTTTCCAGCACATTGGGATCCTAAGCTTAGAATTCCACGTGGACAAGTTGTCGCG